>LAZR01000437.1_pt1 | contig 35153 bp, 44 predicted proteins | sample 329461 | NCBI WGS metagenome assembly LAZR01 (sample SAMN03002196, study PRJNA259156) | marine sediment metagenome | biome: sea floor; feature: Hydrothermal impacted sediments; material: marine sediment; isolation source: Loki non-amplified sample from Loki's castle hydrothermal vent sediment ...
CACGAACGACTCGTAATAGACATGATGTTGTCGTTGCAAAAGGACCCATCCGAAGTAAAGAAAGCAGCGGAGGCCGTTATTGCCCACCGCGATACTTTCGCAGCCGAGGAGGTTGATGATGAAGGCTAAGGGTCTACTCCGCCAACTGATACGCGACCAACCAATAACCTTTGCTGAGGCTTCTCCTGTCAGGTGGAGGTTGGAGCGTATACGCAACGCATTACGTGCAACGGACACGAACTCCCTGAAGCGTCGTGCTCTTGCGTTGGAACAGGCGCGTAAGGAACTTGATGACCTCGAAAAGGTATTGTTCGGTCCGCTACCCACCATCGAAGAATGGTGCGCGATGGATAAATGACTAAGGACCATACACACTTGCCTGTGGCACAGGTGCGTGAACTGATTACGGACGTACTGGGCACGGTGCGCTTGGAATTGCAGGACAAAATAAAAGGTCCTGCGGTTGGACAGGCCGTTGTATGTGCACAACAACGCGCTGATGACCTCTTAGCCAATGCCGTAAGCCCTAACCCACCCATACGCTTCTGGACAGACGGGGGTATGCTGGGCGGGAAGAACCCTAGCACGGAGGGAGTATACTGGTCCACATTCCGCGCCCTTCCGTCCGGTGTATCTGGATTGGTTATCGTACGTGAAAAGAGCCGCGAACACTTTACCAACAACGAAGCGGAGTGGTTAGCACTACGCGCCACGTTACGCTTCGCACGACAGTTCCATCCACAAGAACACATTCAAATCTACTCAGACTCTCAACTCATTGTCAATCAGTTCAATGGGAGGTGGCGTTGTCAAAACCCACGCCTAATCCGCTTCGCCCACCAATGCTGGGACATCGCTCCGCACTTCCCACAATGTGTCGTTAGTTGGCAACCAAGAAAAGAAATGCTCAAACGCCTTGGACATTGATTATAGCAGTACCGTCTTTGGCCTTCCACGGTCACATTGGCACTGTGCCCCGGACAACTTCGACTGGAACACCGTGCGTCCCAAAGCCACACGTCAGCACTTCGAACAGTTTCTTAAGGACTGCGAAGCGGGCGGAGCACCTCATCTACTCCTCACAGGACGCCCGGGGGTTGGTAAGTCCCACTTAAGCGTGGCAGCGTATCGGTGGATGGTGCGACGGGTGGGCACAGTGCAGGCGCTGTGGCTAAACGTTCCAGACTTCTGTGACAAAGTGAAGGCGTCTTATGGGGACAACACGTATAACCCCATGCAAGATTACGAGGAAGCCCGCCGCCTTGTAGTGCTGGACGATTTGTTTGGACGCGTCCTTACAACCCACGAGGGCCAACAAATCGTGTACCGCCTCATAGACATTGCATATCAAAACGGCGCCGGTATGCTCATCACGATGAATCAATCACCCCAAGAACTTACTGCCGCACTACCACCCCACGAACTGTCCAGGGTGTTAGCGGGAGCAAGCATCGTGCCCATGGAAGCAGAACAAGATTGGAGGCGAAGATAAATGCCGCGCTTTATCCATTACCGCAGAAACCAAAAATTCTTTCGACTAAGTGTAACGACCCAATGTTACCCAGTAATTATTGCACACTTACCAGATGCTAATCTTTTTGTACACCGTGTACCTTGGAAACATAGTGTGTGGACAATCTCTGAAGAAGTAAGCGGGGGACGCGTTTGCGGTGCATACAAAACACGCCAACTTGCCATCACATCAATACAAAAAAAGATGCACAACACAACACCACAACTTTTTGCCACAGCGAGACGAAGTTTAATAAGGCGTATTGGTGGTCCTGTAGCACATCTACCACTAATAAAAATATGATCACTGTCGAGCACGTTGTCGCAATGGCCATACGAGACATGGGTGTGCTGGACGAGTTGGGTGAAGCACTCCGGAGCGACCTTGTTCTCGCCAACCCATACTTCCGGCGCATCGCTACCTTCGCAGATGACTTTGTACTCCAGCACCGCAAGCTTCCGGCGCCCGGAGACTGGGACATGTGGTTGTCCTCATTGGAGAAAGGACTGCATGACGGCACGCGTGAGAACTTAGGACGTCTGCTCGCAATGGACTTGTCAACGTTCACCCCCGCCTACTTCGGCGCAGAGGCATTGAAGCAGCTTCAACAGGCTGCCGTCCAAGTAGCACGCGCAAGACTAAACGAGGCGGGGGATGTATCTGTAGACACCTTCGTCAGCCTAGCAGAACAAGTAGGCAGTGTGCAGAGTGCGGGCATCAAAGGGCTCGCGTACCTCAACGACCTAAAGTCGTGGGTGAAACCGGCGCGGGAAGATGAGTTGTTAACGACAGGCTACCCCACCCTAGACAGACACATTGGTGGATGGGGGAATGAGTTGTGGATGATGTTTGCTGATACAGGTATAGGCAAATCCATGTGGCTTCAAAACGCCACCACCAACCTTGCGCGGCGTGGTGCCCGTTGTCTACACCTCAGCCTTGAGCTGGGTGTGCGCCCGCAAATCCAAAGGTACTACCGCGCAATTGCCCAAGCGGAACGCGCTGAGTTCAACACAGGCATCGCTGAAGTGACACGACGCCTGAAGCATTGGTTTAGATTAGCGCAAGGGGAAGTCATCCTTTTGGAGCTTCCTGCCTACAGTCTAGAACCTGACGAACTGAAGCGCATTATAGAAAGGCTTTCCCGTAGCATGGGAGAGATTGATGTACTGACATTAGACTATCTCGATCTACTTACACTCTCCGACCGCGCATCAGCAAAGCATGGTTACACAGACCTCGGCCGCATCACCCATGAGGTGCGTGCTCTATGCCCGGCGTTCGACATAACCGTACTCACTGCATCACAGGCCGTGAAACGCCCAGAACGTGCGGGACACTTGACAACGCGAGACATGGGAGACAGCTACCAAAAGGTCCGTGGGGTGGATGGTCTACTGTCCCTTAACCAACTTCCAGAGGAAGCAGAAGTGCACCAAGGACGGATTGGATTACTCAAGCTACGAGATTCCGGCGGGCGTGGGCAAGAGATCCAAGTCTACGTTAACCGAGAGCTTGCCATCATCCAAGAACTTGATACTGTTAACACCCTGGAACTGCGGCAACGGCTTGGACACATGCAACCCGTCCCCACCAAGGACGATCGTAAACTCAACACCGCTACCACTAAATGAAAAAGCAGAAGCGGTTACGCCGACCAACTGATGCAGAAATGATCCGTCATTGGGCAACGACAGATTTAAATTATAGTGGTCATTCCTATTGGTTATTGCCACCACCCATCCCACTATCTATAATGACATCTCACCAAAAAGTTGCTGCCCTTCATGGGCGTTGGCCTCACCAGAAGAAATGACGCCTGAAGATCTCCGCCAGCAGCTTGCCGTCATGGGCGTCTCCTGCCGCATTGCACGCGATGAAGTGGTGGTGGAAATCTGCCGCGAGTGTGCCAATCCTAGGTGGAACCTAGAACTCAATCCCATTCGCGGGTTATATCATTGTTGGTCGTGCGGAGTGGGTGGTAGATTAGACACATTACTGCGGGACTGGTTAAATGATCCCACGTTATACATCCCAGTCATGTCCGGGGGCGCACGCAAACCTCACGTCGTACCCAAGCCTACGGAGTTCGCATCCGAAGCGATTGTGGACGTCCCCTCGGCTGCACACTTCTTAGCAAAACGTGGCATTGATACAAGGACGTCCGCGCATTATGGTCTCGTCGTCTGCACAGAACATGACCATTTATTATTCAGCCGCATCGTACTACCCGTGCGAGACTTTTGGACCGGAGAGTTGATAGGGCACGTTGGGCGCACCTACACTAACGGCTACCCAAAGTACCTGCATACTCTACCCTCCCGTCACGTTGCCTCCGGGTACCGTGTGCGTAAATTAACTACGCCTTGTATCTTGGTAGAAGGGATACTCGATGGTATCGCAGTCCACCGCGCAGGTTTTCAAACGGCCGTGCTCCTGGGCACAGCGGCGCCATGGGCAAAGGATTGGGCAGCACGCCTCAATCCTGACACACCCATCGTCATCCTACTTGACGGAGCAGCACTGGAAGAAGCTACGCGCCTACACTGGATGTTACAGACAGTCCGCACCACGCCTGTCCACTTGATTACGCTGCCGGTAGGGCATGACCCTGCAACGTTCATCCCCATAGTACTCACCCGCTTAATAGAGCAGCGGTGTGTGCTCTAGGTTCAGTAACTGGTGCCAGCAGACTATTAGTGTGACCACAATATCAAGGATGTGCCGATGCAGAAATCTGGAGTGTACCTCAACGCCGAAGGCTGGGCTTGGCATTGTTATGTATGCGAGACTGAGTCGGAAGAGAACTTCGGCAAGGATGGGCGGGAAACGGCACGACGGTCTTACAAAGACCATCGAAAGTCGTGCCGCAGTAAACAGGTAGCAGAACCACCTCAACCCGACGCCGCGCCCGCCCCAGAAAAAGAAGAGGAGGCGGAGGCCCCGTCAACACCAACCACAGATCCGATGTCACGTCCATTCCCGGAAGAGGCATCACCCAAGGAAGGGAGCACCTCCATGCCAGACAAGGCCACGAAGAAGAAGGCCGCGAAGAAGAAGGTCGTAGCCAAAAAGGCCGCGAAGAAGAAGGTCGTAGCCAAAAAGGCCGCGAAGAAGAAGGTTGCGAAGAAGAAGGTCGTAGCCAAAAAGACCACGAAGAAGAAGGCCACGAGGAAGGCCACGGCACGGCGTAGCGATGGCAAGACACTGTTCCGATTCGCCCTCATCAAGGGCACGAAGGGCAAAGTGAGTGGTATCTGGGTCAGCCGCACGGGACACTTCGCGCCGGCACGCGCCAAGAAGTTGGGTGCCAAGCGGGCCAAGAAGTGGGGCGAAGTGTACGCCAAGTCGCACGCGGCGGCACTCGACGCCATCCGCAACGACACCGGCGGAGTGAAGTGGTATACTCCGTCCACCTCACCCTCACCGTCCAAGAAGTAAGGGACCGAAAGGGCGGACTGTGAAGATCAAACGCGACACGTTGATTCAGCACCTCCAACGGATAGCATGCAACGGGCAAGTAACGGAAGTAGTGTTCACCGGCGCCTTTGCCACTGCGGCATTGACACCGGACCACCTCCTGCTGGTTGTTGCACCTGCGATCAAGACGCGTGGAGTGCTGGTCAAGAAAGGGGAGGAGGTGGGCGTCTCCGAGTTGACCAAGCTGATGAAGTCTCTCGGCGTGCTTGCTGGTACAGGCAACGAGGCCGTCGACGTAGAAATAAAGCTCGTCGACAACCGCCTGGTTATAGACGAGGGCGCACGCGGGGTCTTGAGCCTGCTGACAGCGGCGCCCAAGACCATCGGCTCCAATCTTGAGGCGGAGTCCGTTGCGAAGTTACTAGCCAAGGGACCAAAGGCTGATAGCGGCGGTCTGCCTCTTACGCGTGCCCTCGTCGAGGGCATCCGCTCCACCTTTGCACTCTACAAGGCCTCGGAGTTGGAACTAACCGTGGGCCCAAGGGGTGGGAAGGTGCGCGTGGGTAATGACAACTCCGACATGGCAGTGTTTGAATCTGCAGAATTGACGGCGAAGACAGACTACTCGTTGCTGTTCGGCGAAGCGTTTGTCGACGTGCTGAGCATCATTACCAACTACAGCGAAGCGGTGTTGGTCTTGGGCGGACCCAAGAAGATGGTCCTCATCGACGACGATGGGTATCAATACCTGCTCAGCCCACGTAGTCCAGGCGCAGATGCCTGAAGTCTGTTCCCGTGGCCATGCTCGCCGTTGCCGGCGTGCAGCGTCGCCCGCCAAGAGTTGTAGGTGTGCGTGCGGCGGCGAGCACCACGGGCTTCACCGTCCGGACGCAGGCTTGTTGACGTACCTGCAGAACGACACACTCCTAGATCATATAGCAACGGAACAAGCGGAGAAGACTGATGGCAAAAGGAAAGGCGGCAAAGGCAAAGGCTCCAGACGTCCTAACAGACATACTGTGGACCGAAAAGTACCGGCCAACAAAGCTCGAAGAACTGGCACTCGAAAGCGACAACCGCGCCGTTCTTAGCGCCTACCTCGCGGCCGGGGAAATACCTCACCTCCTCATGGCGGGTCCACCTGGTGCGGGCAAGACAACGATCGCACGCATTCTATACCGCGCTCTAGACTGTCGTTACCTGGTACTGAATGCCAGCGTGGAGCGGGGCATCGACGTTGTGCGTGGCAAGATTGGTACCTTCGTCACAGCGATGACAGATGCACGCTTCAACATTGTGTTCCTGGATGAGGCTGACGCAATGACCTCAGACGCACAGACGGGGTTACGCAATCTCATCGAGGCGTATGCAGACCGGGCGCGCTTTATCCTCACCGCCAACAAGCTGTTCCGCATCATCGGCGCCATCCAAAGCCGCTGCCAGTTGTTAACGCTCGGACCCCCACCGTTCAAAGAACGATACCGTATTCTTGCAAGTGTGCTGGAGCGCGAGGGTATCACAGCAGAAGTCCCCGCCATCCTTACCTACGCAGAGCGCTACCCAGACATGAGGCGGATGCTCTGGCAGGCCCAACGTATGTATCTTGCGAGGGGGGAACTTGCGCCTGCCACCGAAGCCAACACCGTCGATGGTGTGGCATTATTCGCCTTGCTGGAGGGGAAGAACTTTACGGGACTACGCCAGCTCACCACCCAAGACACCTTCGACGTCCTCGACGGACTGGTCGAATTGTTTTGGGCCGTACCAGACACACACGCACGCGCAGGCTTCTTGCGGCACATCCTCGGCAAGGGTGTACACGAAAGCGGATTCACACCGGACCCCATTGTGCACTTCCTCGGCGTCTGCTCTGAAGCAATGGAGGGGTTATAAACCATGGGGGGACAACCAAGCATCGGACTCTGGATACCAAACCAGCGCAAGGAACAACCCGGATGGCGCTTCCGGGCGTTAGCGTACTGCTTAATACTGGCAGATGACTACGCAACACCCATCACCATGCATCAGATAGAAGATGTGTGTATGATGTGGTGGAGGGTGCCTGCGGGGCGTGAAGCGGAAGTGCAGAAGCACAGCAGCTTTACGAACGGACGCTTCGCACTCACAGCTCTTGCGCGTACGGGTCTTGTACGTGCGGGTCTTGTACGTCTTCGTAAAAAGTCACTCACGCATCCACGGCAGCAGATCTTAAGCGACGGTTGGATTATAACCGTCGCTGGTTGGAATAAGTTCTTCGAGTGTATAGGCAAAGGCCTCATCAACCACGGGGTAGACGGTGAGACATTCGAGTTCGCTGTAGACAACGCCGAACTGTGCAGAGTTGTTGGAACACCCACGGGCGGCGGGCACGACACACTCCTCATCGCCATGGAAAGGATCCGTCGTCAAATGGACGTGCAAGACAGACTTAAGAGATACTACGCATGACTCCTCCACAAAACATTCTACCCACCGGACCGGACGGCGATCCTGCGATCAAAATTGAGATCTATCCTGACCACATCGTCTTCGAAGGTAACCGCCATGACTTCGAAGACCTTAACACGAACATAGCATTCACCGTGATACTAGATGGACTTCCCATGTCCATGAAACTCGCCTACCAAATCGTTTACGCCACCAATCAAGCCTACCGCGAGACACTCCACAAGGAGCGGCAGCGGATTATAGTTCTAGAGACACGAATAGCAGACCAGGCAGCAGAGCTTCAACTCCTGCGAGGAGACCAAGAATGACAGACGTGCCCTACACCCCCGACGCACAATTCATAAGCCAAAGTCTGCTACATGAGCGTGTAGTGCAGCTAGGTTCTGACATCGAGGAGCATTACAAGCAAGCGGAGTATGCGCCACTACTACTCATCGGACTGCTCAAAGGCAGCTTTATCTTCTTGGCAGACTTGATGCGGCACATCACACTACCCCACACGGTAGACTTTATGATTGTCGCATCGTATGGATCGGGGATGGAGTCGCCAGGTTGGGTGAAGCTTGGTTACGTACCACCAGACACCATTTACCGCGGGAAGCACGTCTTGGTGGTGGACGACATACTGGACAGCGGTACTACGCTCCGGCGCGTGTTCGATATTATCAAAGCACAAGAACCCAAGAGTGTGGAGGCGTGCGTGCTATTGAACAAGAACACGAAGGCGGGACGACTCAACCATCCGCGTTTCACAGGCTTCTGTATGTCCCAACCCGCCTTCGTTGTGGGATACGGTATGGACCACGCGGAAGGATATCGACACCTCCCTTACATTACGCGCATCGACGAAACAAAGCCCCGCGGCATTAGCGGGGAACCCGTATAAATGCCCAACGCATTGATGGCGTTACTGGACAACATGCTTCACACGCCAAACCATATTACACACATGACACGCAAGGACAAGACGCGTGAGCTACATTTGTGGCACGGGAAGATAAAGGGACCACGTGGACCAGGTGGTATGGGCTACCCAGATGACCGCATTATCCCTTTATGCGCTGCGATAAATGATCTGAAGGGAATATGCACTCTACAGTCTTGCGCCGGGCACCAACGTAGCGACGAGCAGCATTGGAGCGCTCCTGCAAATCTATGGCTATGGTTTGGCCAACACAAATTTAATATGTTTGTCCAGCACGCAACCCGTTTGGTTGAAGACGCTGCCATAGACAGAATCGATTTACTATATGGTCGTTACAATGATCGACGTGTCATTGCATCAATCACATTCTCGGGCGATGATCAGAATACAGTCACTTTGGATTGTGCTGCTAAAATAATCTATCACTTCCTAGAACATCTACCCGAAGGGTGGTAGAACAAGGACGGGTGATAGATTTCAACGCCTTCATACGAGATAAGGATATTATGGCATCTAATTTATTCGCGTGGCTAGATAGCCTATGGACCAAGACAAAGCTCTCGGGTACTGCACCCACGTACATGATGCACCGTTTCCTGGCGGGGAATAAGCACTACGCCATTGCCGCACGCTATCTGCAAATGGATCTCCGGCGGGAACCTGCACTCATCGTCGGTACCTGGCAAGCGTTACTGCCCAAGGGCGCTGGTGCACCCCGTCTACCCTATGTGGCGCCCAAAAAGCCCAAGGCGGCAGAAGCATTAACAGAACGGATGGTGAAGGTGTTGGGAGAACCCCGACACGTGGTAGAAGAGATGCAAGAGATCATCGACCTTGCAGGTGGCACGGATGCGTTGTACATCCATTTCGGTGTTGAACCTCCAGCACCAGCAAAGGTGGAAGCTGCAAAACCCACAGGTGGACTGCTCGACAACATCTAACATCCGACTATTGTATTGAGGAAAGGAATTACTCTATGGTACCTGCAATCATTGGAGGAGGTATTCTCTTCGTACTCTTCGTAGTGCTACTGTTCGAGCGTCAAGATACTCATTGGAAGAAAGAGGACAAGGCGCGAGGCGTAAAGAGACCGCAGAACACACGACGTGCCGAGAGACGCTCGAGACCGTGGAGGGGCCCCTAAACTGGAACCAACAGTCTCACTGGTCGAAGTCTTTGCTGCTCCACAAGGTGAGGGACGTAATGCTGGGCGTTGGGCCATCTTTGTGCGCTTTGCCGGCTGTCCACTCGCGTGCGAGTTTGCACCCGGTGTCGTGTGCGACACCCCTTACATGAAAGCTAGGCATAAAGTAACACTCGACGCATTGTTTGACGACATGATTGCACCACTCATACCCAAGGTACGCACATTTGGCAGAGCACGCTTGGAGGATGCACCCATGCTCATCCTTACCGGGGGGGAACCCACCGCCTCTCCGCAGTTCGACGCCGTCGTGTTACGCGCCATGCAACATACTCCCACTTTCTACGTCGCTGTTGAAACAAACGGTACGACGTACCGGGAGACGCTCGAGACCGTGGATTGGATTACCGTAAGTCCTAAGGACCAGATTGCCCAAACATCAACCGCACTTGCCCACAATCACAATCCACAATCGTCTAAGCTCTCACGCGAAGTCATAACACTACTATCAAAACGTGCAATGACCCACGGGCGTGGTGGAGAGTATCGTTACGTTATCGCAGACGAGAATACCGGACACCCAATCTACTACGCGGCACCCAAGCACTACGTCAGTCCCGCCGTGCTTAGTGACGGCAGTGGCGAAGAGTGGCGCAAAGGCTTCCCGGGCTTCGCTCCAGGCGCCGTGGACCGCTGTCTGGAAATCACACGTAATGATCCACGTTGGCGCATCAGCGTTCAAATCCACAAGGTGATAGGAGTACGTTAATGCACAAGATAGACGAGGAAGGATTGGCAACTGCCTTCGCCGAGGTTTTACGCTGCCTTGGCTACGAAAAGCTAGAGGGGCATCTGGAGGATACACCAAAGCGGGCCGCCAAAGCATGGACGCACGAACTGTGCCGTGGACTAAATGAGCACGGTCCAAAGGTCACGACGTTCGATACGGACGTAGATGAGATGATAGTGCTACGTCACATTCCCATACGCTCTATGTGTGCCCACCACCTACTACCCTTCCTCGGAGAAGCTACAATTGGTTACGTTCCAGGTACAGGCAAGTTGGTGGGACTGTCCAAACTCTCACGCATTACAGATTGGTTTGCAAGACGCCCTCAGGTGCAAGAGGAGCTGACGGCACAGATCGCAGACTACGTCGCCAGCCTTGTAGTGGACAAGGACCCCGGTAAGGAAGAGGACAAAGGCGGCCCTGGGTGGCGTAAGCGGGCACGCAATCTTGGGCCACGGGGGGGAGTAGGCGTCGTTATCCACGCCCGCCACATGTGCATGGAACTACGTGGGGTGGAACACAAAGGCGATCTCTCCACTTCAGCACTCCGCGGGGTGTTCCTAACGAAGCCTGAGGCGCGTGCGGAGTTCCTACAATTGGTCCGCACGGAGCATCCACTATGAAGTTCTTGTACCTCCCGGCGCTAGCAGATGGGACGACGCGTTGGATCCCTGGGGGGAAAGCCTCACGGCAATTCCTTGGCAAGACAACCTCGCGTAACCCATTGCAGGATCTCAGCTTCGTCAATTGGATGGATGACGAGGTGAAGGGAACAGACGCCTACTATCCCCATACTCTTATCACGTATTACTACTTCCGTGACAAGGCGATAGCGCTACCAAAGGATGCGTATGTGTTTGGAGACTCCGGGGGCTTCTCTGCCATGCGCTATGGTATGTCCAACTCCGTGCCCTTCTACGAAGTGGGCGGAGTGTCTTGCTCCCTGCTCAAGGGCTTCGCTGGTGCACCGCACCAACAAAAGCTGGACCCCGTGGACGTGTTAAAATGGCAAGAGGCGCTCTGCACTGTGGGCGTTGTGTTGGACATCCCACCCGTGGACATGGAGGGCAAGCGCATCTGGGAGTTTGCGCTTGAGACTACACTGGCGAACACGAAGCGGGCGCTTCCCGCGTACCTCCGCCTTCGTAAAGGTGATACCGCTTTCCGTTGGTGGGGTGCAGTGCATGGGTGGACCGCGAAGCACATGGAGCGTTGGTGGAGTGACATGGCCAGGATCTATCCGTTCGAGGACGAGGGAGAAGGTTGGGCATTCAAGGCTCGTGACCCATCCTCTAATGCTAAAGCGGTAGCCTACTGCCTTCACTTTATCAAGCAACACAACATGAAGCGGGCGCACTTCCTTGCCGCGGTCGCACCACAAGCGGCCGCCACACTGATGGTTCTCGGTCCACAGACGAGCTTAGAGTTCCTTACGTCTGACGCGCAGACGGCAGACATCGCAGCACGCAATCGGCATGTCATCCAAACCGTGCAGGACGGACTAGCTACAAAACCCTTGGAGGAGCGTGGGGACAACAATGTAGGACGCATGTTCCTGCGGCAATGCGATTGCTATTCATGCACCCAGATCTTAGAAGACGAAGAGAAGTACCCTGACCTTGTGAGCGGGAAGTATAGTGAGTATTGGACCCACCGCTTCGTTTTTCACAATCACATCATGCTCTTCCGCCTCATTGCACGACTCCAACACGAAGCGGACACCAACCCAGACGCGTTACTCCACGAGGTGCTGGGCACTGATTATGGACCAGTGCTGCGCGCCTTTGATGGACACCCCCAACAAGATCACCCAGAAGGAATGGAACGTTCCCTTTTAGATTTTATATAGACCAATGACGCTACTAGAAGAGATCGGCGTCCAGAGCAAGTTGCTCAACCCTTCCGGGGGTTGCCACAATTGTCCAATGAAGCTAGTGGACTTTGTACCCGCTACTCTGCCAACCGCCCGCATCTTAGTCTTAGGAGAAGCACCAGGTGCAACGGAAGTTGAGAAGGGTTATGGTTGGGCAGGCAGAGCGGGTGAGAAACTCCGCACACACTTTGCCGCTGTAGGCATTACAGAGTTCGCGTACTCCAATGTCCTACACTGCCGTCCACCTAACAATGCCACACCCAAGCCCAAGGCTGTAGCGTGCTGCCTGTCGCAGTTCGTCCTCGACGAGATACGAGGCTACCCCATTGTAGTGCTCGCTGGGAACGTGCCCCTCACGGCCCTGTTCCCCGGAGCAAAGAGCAATCGCTTCCGTGGTAACGTTGCCCACCACCCAGACTTCCCCGGTCAAGTTTTCTATCACATCTATCACCCCGCCTACATGCTCCGGCGTCCAGACCTGGAGCCCCGCTTCAGGCAGCACATCGAACGATTGGCGCGCATCGCTGCCGGGGAACCTCCGCTCCCGTGGAAGGTGCTGCAAGGTGGGGGCGCTGAGATGTGGGCAGCGTTGGACAAGGCGCTTGCTGCTCCACTGATTTCCCTGGACGTTGAAACACCAACCTTACGTTCATGGGATCCACATGCACAGATGAAGAGTGTCGCACTTACAGCAGACGCCAAGACTGTCATTGCAGCAAGCGAAGAGGATAGTTGGTTCGTTGCATTCCTTGACCGGATCAAAGATTATCTGCGTAAGCCTGAGAAGGCGGTGGTGAGTAATAACATAGGCTTCGATCTTGATTGGCACGAGTACGAATTGGATTTTGATGTACGCTGCACAGGTGTCTACGACATCGGTGTCATCTGGTACCACGCCGGACAGTACAAAATGCCCTCACTCAAGGAGCTGTCGGCAAACGAACTGGATGGCTACCGCTACCTCGTCTACCAGCCCCATAAGAATACCGACGCTAATCTCAATACGCTTTACAACGGAGAGGACGTCGTACAGGCTCTCCTTCTTTTCTACAAGGGCATCAAGTTACTCAAACCCCGGACACGCGACCTCTGTCTCCGCGTCCTCGGGCCTAGCAGCCTCGTCCTTCGCCACATCCAAACCACCGGCATCTACTTACGTCAAGAGTATCGTGCGGCACAAATTGAAGAGCACAAGGCTAGACGCAAGGCCTCCATCATAGCGTGGCAGGCGGCGGACCCTGCATTCATTCCCACTGTACACGAATCAGGTAATGGTCTTAAAGAATATCTATTCACAATTCATCGTCTCGAGTCGATGGGCACAACAGACAAGGGAGAACCCTCAACTGATAAGTCGACGATAAAGAAATGGATTCGAGACGGTGCGGGCTTCCTAACACACCTCTTGGACGTGCGGGAAGTAGACAAGCTGCTATCAACCTACCTTGAAGCGTATGACAAGCTAGTCGAACCTAACAACCGCATCCATTCCCAATACCCAATGACGTGGACAGACACTGGGCGCTCCTCCTCCCGTAAGCCCAACATGCAAAACATCGCCCGGGTACCAGCGATACGAGATCTATTTGGCGTCCCCCCTGGCAGTGTAATGATTGAAGCAGATCTTAGTCAGATGGAATTTCGCATCATGGTCTGCCTTGCAAAGGATCCCACAGGCATCCAAGGTTACATAAACGGGGACGACGCGCACACAATAACGGCCAGGAACTTTGCACCGACCCCCACGAAGGAGCAACGCACGCGCGCCAAGCCCATCAACTTCGCACTCTTGTACGGCGGGGGTTGGGAGAACGTGCAACGACAGGCGCGTAATGAGTATGACTTAGACTGGTCGCAAACGATGTGTGAGGGCTTTACCACTATCTTCTTCGACACATACCAACGCCTGCCCCAATACCACACAGAATGCCAAGTTGCATTCATCCAGAACCGTGGGTGGTTCGAAAGCATCTTGGGGCACATCTATCACTATCGTGATTGGGACAATCCAAACCGAGGCAGACAAGAACACGCGTTCCGCTCTTATCTCAACAGTCATGCCCAAGGACCCTGCGCCCAGATAATGTTTGCAATTATGGTGCACGCACGCCGCCTGTTAAACGACCGCAACTTACAACGTGTGCGCTTCATCAACACTGTCCATGACTCCGTGCTCATCGAAGCGCCCGATCCAAAGCTCGTTCCGGAGGTGGTGCACATTATGGAACAGGCAAGGGCGATTGTGTTTGAGTGGGTAAAGCCTTGGTTCGTTGTACCCTTAGAAGTGGAGTACAGTGTGGGTGAATCGTGGGGCAGCCTGGAAGAGTATAAACTATGAGCGCACTACTAATCACAACCCAGTACGCAACTTCATGCTTGTCCTGTGATGAGGGTATTGAAGTTGACGACAGTGTGTGGTGGGTAAAAAACGTAGGCGTGTGGCATGAGGACTGCCCGGAGCCTCGCAGTCTGCAGACTTACATACGGGAAGCGGAGCAACGTGAGCACAGATAATCCAAAACCAGGCGAACAGTTTATTCAAATCACATCAGGCACTGCCGGTCTATGTGCACTCGACGCCCAAGGCCGTGTGTGGCTATATGTCCCCGGACGGGAGGGTGACGGTGCACGTCCAACCACGTATGCGTACTGGGACCTAATGACAAACGAGCGAGGTAGGACAGTAGAAGGTGAGATGTAAAATGGCAAAGGCAAAGACTACCCATGCACCACTGGAGCTAGGAACGGCGGCGTTCTGGACACGGTTAACGAAAGAACCTGCCGCGCTCGCTGCCCAGATATGTGCAATTGATTTAGTAGATCTCGACACAACACTCCAGCAACACGCTTCCCTTCGTGCATGGGTCAACGCATCATACGAGGTTGCCCGCATTGGGGAAGAGAAGCTCAAGTGGGAATTAACAAAGACACGCGCCTCCCTTACCTACAGCGCTAGTCGTGTCAACGACCCAGTAACAGACAAACCCAAAACCATAGCCGTCTTAAACGCGGAGGTAGACAATGACCCATTAGTGGAAAACGTAACAAAGCGCCTGCACACACAAGGTGAAATGCGTGCCGCCCTGGGCGCAATGACTAAGGGGCTGGAGGACCGCAAGGACATGTTGATTCAAATTGCGGCGAAGCAACGGCGAGAAATAGAGGATTATCGTTGACACGTCGATTAAGTCATAAGGAACTTAACACCATCCGTGAATCACCTTGCGGGCGTTGTGGTAATCGACCGCCTTTCCCCGACGGTAGTAGATGTCATCCACACCGCATTATTCCAGGTTGTGATGGGGGACAATATGTCGTGGGTAATGTCATACCACGATGCTCAGATTGCCACGTACTTGAACATGGAGGCGACGGGCAAGCCTCTTTGCTAACCGTTGCCTGTAGATTAGGCGGATTACGGGGTGGACCCAAGGCTAAAGGTAAGGTTGGATTTGCATTGTGGCCCCGTGAAAAGATACAGGCTGCTGCTAAAAAAGTAAGCCATGAGGCCAGAGCCCGGGCGGGACGTTTAGGAGGACGCGCACGTATAGCAGCATCAACACCCATGCAATTATCAATAACCGGGCGGAAAGGTGGCAAGGCTGTACACAAATATCATCCAAATCTAGCTCGTGCGAATGGATTAAAATATGGAAGAAAGAAAAAGAGCTAGACCAACTACCAGCAGTAACGGAATTGGAATCGGAACCGGAACAGGAGCTAAGAAGACAATGGGACTGGATCATGGAAAACTGAAACAAGCAAAGGCAGGAGCACGCGCCGGCAGTGGATGGAAGCCTAAGGCCGGGGACAACATCATTCGCATCCTGCCACCCAACTCAGCTGTCCTGCAGAACTGGGAAGAGCTGGAAAACCTCGCGCTAGCTTACAAGTTGCATTACTTCCGCATCGAGGGGCGCCCGACGGAAGTGAGCTTGTGTTTGGAAGAGAACAAGCAACGCTGTCCGGCGTGCGAAGCGTGGCGGATACACCACAAGTCCGAAGACCTTGGACTGAAGGAGATGGCAAAGCAAATCGCACCCGCCGACTCGTACCTCATGAACATCATCGACCTTGGCAATGTCTCCACAGGCATCCAGCGGTGGGGCGCGAACTGGACCAGTTGGGATAAGATCATGGACATTGCGTCCAACCCTGCGTGGGGGAATGTTGTTGACCCCGCAAACGGTATTGACTTCAATGTCATCATGACGCCCAAGGGGCAATCTCGTAGTGGATACAACGCTTACAATGTCGTACCCAATGGTGGGCAACGCACAACGGTGATGGCAATCCTAGACCAGATCGAAGGATGGCAAGCGTCACTCGATCTGCTACCGGAACAGAAGGCAGAGCCCAAGGAAGCGGAAGAGATCAAAGGTCTCTTGGGCGACATGGGCTTCCCGGGCTACACACCCGCTACCATTGCACCTGCCACACCGCTGACCCCGGCGGGTGCGCCAGCTCCAAACGCACTCGTCGCTGCCGTTGCACCAGCAGTCGCCGCACCAGCAGTCGCCGCACCCGTTGCACCGATAGCGGCAGCAATCGCACCACCTGCGGTTGCTCTACCCCCCGCTGCTCCAGTAGCGCCACCGCCTGTAGCGACGCCCGTTGTGGTACCCGGGGCAGTAGCGCCTGTGGCTGCTCCCATGGCAGCGGCACCCGTAGCGTTACCCGCTGCCGTAGCGCCCGTCGCTGCGGCACCAGTGGCAGCAGCACCAGTGGCACCCGCCCCCGCCCCTGCGGTTGCTGTAACGGCACCACCAGGGCCGATGCCAATAACAGCACCCGCGACACCCGCTCCAGCGACAGTGGCACCCGCTCCCGTCGCAGTAGCACCCGTCGCACCTGCGGCAGTGGCGCCCACTACGGCACCCCCAGGTACGTTGCACTATGATCCGGGTGCAGAGTACACGCCCAAGTTCGCTGATGACAAGCGCCCGGCGGGTGTGCCTAGGTGTTACGGGGATTACTTGCCACAGACGCACAGGTGTGCCCCGTGCCCAGTGATTGCGGGCTGCCAGATGTTAATGGTAGGCGTGGCAGACTAGCATGGGACAAACGCTTTGGTTCAAAGCCCTCGAGAAGGAAAAGCTAGCGGTTCGCACGGCACGCGATGCGGCTGAGGTAGTAGGTTGGTTGGACACAGGTAACTACGCACTCAACTGGGCCATCTCTGGGCGCTTCGGCCGTGGGTACCCACTCGGGCACACGGTAGAAGTGTTTGGGGATCCGTCCACCGGTAAGAGCTTCCTTCTCGCTCGCGCAATGGCAATGGTGCAAGCGATGAAGGGTGTAGCGCTTCTGGATGACACAGAAGGTGCATACAACGTGGAATGGATGGCATCATTAGGCGTCAACCCAGACCACCTTGCCTACTACCAAAGCCGTACGGTGAAAGATCATCTCGAGGTCGCAACCGCCTTCCTCAACGCTTATAGCAGCCTTGCCGCTGCTGGCAAGGTGAAAGGGCCTGGGTTGTTGTGCTGTGACTCACTCGCCTTGTTGTCCACCACACACGAGTTAGAAGTACGGTTGGAGAAGAAGGACATGAGCAAGGCGGCGGAACTCAAAGCGTTCTTCCGTATGGTTGGCGGGGACATTAACAAATTGCCTGTCGTGCACCTCTCCGCCAACCATACCATTGCCAACATCGGTCCAGGTTTTCAAAAGCGCACGACACCCGGCGGGGGTGGACCCAAGTTTCAAGCCTCAGTCCGTATTGACCTCCGGAGCGTCATACGCCTCAAAAAGGACGACGTAGGTTATGTCGGTGTGCTGTGCCGTGCCGTCGTAGACAAGAACCGCATCGCTGCTCCATGGAAAGAAGTACGCCTCGCCATCCCCTTCCACCAGACAATCTCTCCTGCCTCAGGTCTCATTCCCTGCCTACTTGACTTGGGCATTCTAGAAGAGGCAGGACAGTTCCTCCGCTACAAGGGCAAGAAAACACAACTCCGTACTTTCAAGTCCAAGCAATCCGTCCTTCGCCAAGACGAGGAAGCGGAGCGCCTGTTGGATATGATACCAGAGGTCCTTGATGAGGCGGATGAGTACTTGGAAGAATACACACCCACCATCCAGGGGAGCATCCCTGAAGGTTCAGAGGGCGAGGACGAGTAACGCTGTGCCCACCGAATACTCCATCCGCGTAGTCGGATGGCCTTACGGTAGTGCAGGCAGCGCTTGGAAGCTCTCCTGTCCTAAGTGCAGGGCAACAGGCGTGGCGAGTACAGACGGTATGGGACGAGCAGGCGTCCGGTGCGATAACTGTGGCAACTTCTCCCCCATCAAACGTCGGGCGCCTTTTGCGTTGGAGGATGGCACTTACCGCAACCGAGAACCAGTTACAGTAAAGCGAAAGCGAAAGAAGGTGATATGGAATGGATAGGAGTTGACCTCGACGGCACACTTGCTGTGATGGCTCCGGAGGGGGAGTGGTCCAGTATACAACGTGATGATGGTGCCTGGGAAGTGGGTGCCCCAATTATGCCCATGGTCAAGCGCGTGCGCCGTTGGCTAGCAGCGGGCGTCCGTATCAAGATAGTAACCGCCCGTGTTGCTGCACCCTGTGGCCACTCTACAGTTATGGCTCACGTTGGTCTCATTAACGCATGGTGCCGTGAGCATCTCAAACACACATTACCTATTGTGGCTGAGAAGGATTTAAGCATGCTTGTCCTCTACGATGACCGGTGCGTGCAGGTAGAGGAGAACACGGGCAAGATCTTGGGCGTGGAGCCCACGTTCCTTACATGAGTGACCCACGCTTCGTACTTCTCTCCGATCTGCACGCCCACCCCTGGAGCGCCTTCGCACAGCACACAGGACTACAGAACACGCGCCTCCGCCGCTCCCTCAACATCCTGGGCGCCTCCCTCCAGCGTGCGAGGGACGAGGACATCCCCTGGGTGTTCGCCGGCGACCTTGTCCACACCGCAGGTTATGCGTTGAACACTGTGCTCTCCGGTGTTACGCAAGTGCTCCACGACTACAAAGACGTGCGGAAGATTGTTGTGTGGGGCAACCACGATGCGCGGGGCATTGGTGGTCTCATTACAATCGACCAGACCGTCTTCGCTGCCCTCGCGCACGCTGTTCCCATGACGGTATTGGATCCTACTGTCATACCCAAAGTAGAAGCAGGTGGACTAACATTTGCAGGTGCGGGTTATCAACCCCATACCAAGTCACTAATATTCCCACCTCCAGCAGATGTGGGCATCTATCACCAAACGGTCCGCGGTTCCACAACCGCCACTAACTTTGAACTCGAAGGTGATTTGGATCCACAAGAACTTCTCGCTAGGCACAGGCTGTCCATTGTTGGACACGTCCACCACCTACAAGAAATTGACGCACCGTTAGGGCAAGGCATTCTCATTCCAGGATCCCCGGAGCATCATAACTTTGGAGACACCGGAGACCACGGGTGGTGGGTCATAACACTACCTGAGGAAGATCATTCGGACGACTGTGCAATGGGACTAGGCGGGGGTTGTGACTGCGGTGCTGCTATAGATCCAGACCTGGAGTTTGTGTCCGGAGGCTCTCCACAGTTCCTCACCGTGGACACACCTGCAGATATTGGCAAGAACGACGGACACTTCTATCGCATCCGTTCCATGCCCAAGGGCGCAGTGCTCCCGGATGGGGTCATCGCTGTTGCACCCACACCCACAACCGTTAAGCACCGTGACCTGTTGCGGGGCGTGACAGAGGTAGATCAGATCTTGCAGGTGTGGTTGTCTACGCAAGCGCCTCCGAAGGGCGCAGACAACGCTGTCTACCTTACCGCAGGCCGTGAGTTGTTGGTAATGCAGGACCCAACACAGTTACGAGACGTCCGCCTCACGCAACTCCGCCTCTATAACTTTTGTTGCTTTGAACGAGAGAACATTACAATCCATCAGGGCGTCCGCCTCATCCAAGGACGCGGGCGAGACTTCACATCCAATGGTGCGGGCAAGAGTTCCCTTATCGGAGAGCCGCTGTACTGGTTACTCTTTGGGCGCACTACCAAAGACCTAGCAGCTGAAGATGTCATTCGTTGGGGTACGAAGACGTGTGAAGTGTCCGCAGACTTCACAGATGGCGAAGACTTATTACATGTGTGGAGACGGCGTGGGCCCGATGGACACACCCTCGAAGTTACCTCTGCGGGCGTAGCATGGGAAGCAACATCCGTTACGGAGATGACAACTTTGTTGGGCCATTACTTAGGCATCACCCCGGAGATCTTCCAGAACCTTGCCTACTTCTCACAAGAGAAACTCTTGCTCTTCTCTTCCGCCACGGATGGGCAGCGTAAGGATGTGCTGTCGGACTTGATTGGACTCAACGGTTACCAAGACGCGTCTAGTGCTGCACAAGCTGAGGTGTCTAAGCAGGACATGGAGCGCGTGCGGTGGGACACGCGTGCCGAGATGTTAGTGAAGCAGCAAGACGAAGCAGAACGTGAGACGGAAGCACACCAAAGAGCATCAGACGCTTGGGAACAGACGTTAGCGCAGTGGATTAAACACAGCGAAGTTCAGCTGGAGGATCTGCTCGCTACCAACATCCTAGTGTCTGAACACGAAGCGGCACGCCACATCCACATTGGCGCTAGCGCCGCAGCTCTTGTAGACCATTACACCACTCGACAGGCAACGGAGCGTGATGCAATAACGGAACGCGTGCGGACAGCCTTGTTAGCGGAACACCAACAGAAGCTTGAGGCGTTGGTAAGTAAGTTGCACACCCAAAGCATTTCAGCGGGCGCGGGTTTCCCTTCCTTAACCTCTGCGCAACAGGCGGTCACCAAACTCCCACAACACCAACAACGCCTCACAGGGCTAGAGGAACAACACACCCAGGACAATCAAGACCGTACAGACTTACGCGTTGCGCAATCCACACTCGAATCCACGCTCGGGCATTGGAGGCCAACGACGCTCAACTTATCAGGGCAGCTTGCGGAAGCGGAAGCAGCATTGCTAGCAGGGGTGTGTCCAACGTGCCAACAACCTGTAACGGACGCACACCGCGAACAATGCCTCGCACCCTTACGTAAGCAATTGGACGAAGCTAAGGCGCAGTGTGCAGCACACGAAGCTGAGTTAGATGGCGTGTCCGCACGTCACCAAGTAGCAGAAGAGACATTCGCTAAGTCAGCGACCGCGCTCCAAGAACGCCGGACACTCCTTGCGCGCCTACATCGTACAGCGGAACTCGTGCAAGAAGTAGCAATCACTTCCGCGGAGATTACCCACACTACGGACGCCACTATTCCAAAGAGCTTGTTGGCAGAGCGTGTGGACTACCAACAAGAATTGGAGTTGCGCGCCTTCCAACAGAAGCAGCTTGCACGCGTAGACCTTGTACGACAAGCAATAGAAGAACGGCACGCGGCAAGAGCTGTAGCTATTGATGAAGCACAAGCAACACTGAATCGTTATCACGCAGAACAGAATCCCCACACTGCCCTCATGCAAGCAACACGCCAAGCGGCGGGCACCGCGGCACAAGAAATCGCACTCGCCGCCGTTGCCTTAGAAGAGATCGAAGTTACGATTGCGATGTACGAGTACTGGCGCGTGGGCTTCTCCAAGCAAGGACTCCAGTCGCTCCTGGTCGAAGAAGTCGCAACGCGTTTCAATGCCAGCCGTGCAGATATTTTCCCGCTGCTAACACAGGGCATCTACGACGTTCAGTTCAGCACCCTCTCTACGACACGGGGTGGAGAGCTACGTGAGAAGACCAAGTTCGTTGTGTATGCGCATGGCAAGCCTGTACCCTACAACTCTCTGTCCGGCGGACAGCGTAGACGCGTTGACATAGGCATCATGCTTGTCCTCACCCAGTCCGTTGCACAGTGGATGGGCGTGCGCGGGGTGTTGGGTCTACTTATTCTGGATGAGGTGTTCAGCTTCCTCGATGCGAGTGGGGCAGAAGGATTAGTTGCTGCACTAGGCCAGGTAGTGGAACAGATCCCGACTATCTTTGTAATAACACACGACACACATTTACAGGCCATGGTGCCAGAGATCATTCAAGTTGAACAAGGCGCAGACGGAATATCCCATATCGTATGAAGATGAAGTAAACGAAGACAGCCTCGAAGAGCTTTTCGAATACATGGAAGCGAAGTGGAAACTCTACCATCACCAGGAGATATTAAGGCGCATGGACACGATACTGTTATTCTCAGGTGGCATGGACTCACTCGTCAGTGCAGGACTACTCCTGGAAAAGTCCCCGGAGAAGGTGGTGACGTGTGTGTTCTTCGACTACGACCAACACACGGCAGAGATTGAATGGAAACGATCGCAACAGTGCATCGCCCACTTCCCGCCGGAACGTATCACTCTCATCCGTCGACGTCTCACGGACTACAAAGAGTACGTGAAGGGTGTGTCCATTGTAGGCGGCGGGCACATTCCCACCAAGGACGAAGACCCCGAAGGGTACTTCGTACCCGGGCGTAACATCATCTTCCTACTCTACGCGGCCATCCTAGGCTACGGCCACGGGTGCCGTGAGATTGCCTACTCCCCCCACAAGTGGGTCCACGCGGGCGATTGCTTGCCTGAGTTCCGTGAGGCCATCACACAGGCATTCCACTGGGGCTTCTCCATGGAACGGAAAACGGACCCGTGGCTTGTGTGGTCTCCCATCGGCCACTTAGGCAAGGACGAGGTGGTAAAGGAAGGCACGCGCCTGGGGCTGCCACTGCACCTGTCCTGGTCCTGCCACGACGCGCTGGAAGAGCAGTGTGGGGTATGTCATAACTGCGACGAGCGGCAGCTAGCTTACCGCCTCGCAGAAATACCTGACCCGACGCCGTACCTAAACCCACCCGATGTACGTCGTATTCATTATCGTACAGGCGGTCTTAGCTAAATGATCTTACACCCTGTTACCATCAAGGACGGCGCCAGTACGGAGGAATGCTTAGGCGTCGGCAACACCCCACTCGTTGCAATGCCACGTTCCGCAACAGGTACAGGACGTTGGTATGCTAAATTGGAATCGCATAATGAAATGGGGTCCATGAAGCTACGCTCCGCCTACAAGATCCTAACCGAAGCACAACTCCGAGTGGGAAGCACGGTGATAGAATCCACATCGGGTAACATGGGTGTGGCGCTTGCGTATGTAGGAAGGCAACTAGGTCTCAGGGTAATCTTAGTGACAGATCCAAAACTCTCGCCAAGTCATGGTATTGAAATGCGTCAGTTGGGCGCTACAACTATACAAGTAACAACCATAGACAAGACGGGAGGCTATCTTCTAACACGCCTAAAGAAAGTAGAAACGTTGTGTGAAGAGCACCCGGATTGGTTTTGGGTTAATCAATATAGCAATCCCCTCAACCCGCTAGCCTTCGAATCCATTGCAATTGAAATCGTACGGGACCTTAACAAGAATGTGCATCTGCATAGCAATACGACACTGTGGTACTTCGCTTCCGTATCTACAGGTGGATCACTCTCCGGCTCGGCCCGGGCATTGCGGCGCCTTTGCCGCAGACTGCCTATTAAGGAACTCCGCATCGTGGCAGTAGACGCGGAAGGGTCCGCCATCTTTGGCCGCCCCGCCCGCCTACGCAACCTTAATGGCATCGGCTCCAGCCTCAACCAACCACCCAACCTACAACGCTCCCTCATCGATGATGTCGTGATTGTGTCAGACGCCGAAGCGTTTGCTGCCTGCTACGGTCTTCGTCATGCAGATTTTTACGTGGGCGGATCTAGTGGCGCCGTGTGGGCAGCCATTCACAAGAAGGCCCACCACTTCGTTGCCCAAGACATTGTAATTGCACTATTCCCAGACGGTGGACGCATGTACGAGGAGACTATCTATTCTCCTGCCTGGTTACGGCAGAAAGGCTTTCCAGAGTTAACACCATGACAGATGATAAGAAGTCCATCGCCACACTCGCCGCCGAATTGGTTGACGCGCAGAGCGACTATGAGGCAGCGGCGCAGACGGCAAGCCTTGCACGGTCTCGTCAGACAGATGCACTTAACGCACTCAACGCTGCCCAAAGCGCTGTCACTGACTGGTATGATACAGAACGTGGCTCTGCAGCAAATGCCACTGCCTGGGGGCAGTGATAATGGGAACGAAGAATAACCCCACACCAAACGACTGCTACGACAAAGCAGAACCAGATGAACCCATGTTCATCTTACTCGCGCGCGACCCACATGCCCCAGCCTTAGTTGAGTTGTGGGCCAACCTGCGTCAGTTGCACGGAAGGCCTGAGGATGATATGGACGGCGGGAAGATTGATGAAGCCCGTGCGTGTGCCACAGCAATGGTGGATTGACGCACGGAGCATAGACCATGAACGTCAAATGGGTTTCGATGGCCCCAGGGACGCCGGAGTATGTCAACCTGCGGGATGCCCATTGGATGGTGAAGCAGATGGAACTCCTCCTCGCCTTACAGCGAACGGGTGAGGCGCGCCTCGGCGAAGAGGGTTACCTTAGTCACCCGGAAACGACCGGGGGCTTTGGCTTCTCACGCGCCATCACTATGTCCGCGTGGGTTGGGCATCCAGATGAACCCGAAGGAGTGTTCGGTGCGAAGTGGGTTTCGTCCCATCCACCAAACACTTCCCGTGGGTTACCCCGTGGACAAGCGATAACGATTTTGAATTGCGCCCACACAGGATTACCTCTGCTGGTCTTCGACGGCACGGACCTGAGCAATGCACGCACGGCGGGCTTTGCTATCATGACCATCTTGGAATTCTGCCGAGGCGTCCCTCCCCCGGCTATCGCACTCATTGGAGCTGGGCGCGTACATGAGTGGCAGGCACATTACATCAACCAACTTTGGCCTAACACGCAACTCTTTGTCTACGATCCCGATAAGGAACGGGCGCAACGCTTCGTAGAACAATGCCAACAGGCCAATTGTTTCGATACGTGGCAGGAGGTTGTAGATGTAGCGAACATTGTTTCCCTTGCCACTGCGGGCGCAGGACAGTGGGTACCCACAGATGTCAAGTTCGATGCCTTCCTATGGATCAATACATCCTTGCGGGACGTAACGCCTGGGTTCTTCAATCGGTTCAAGTGGATCGTGGTAGACGATTTGGAATTCGCCGCGTCGCAGCACACACCTTACCACGACGCGTGGCAAGCGCAAACAACACTCACGCCCAACGTCACACAGTTCTCTGACGTCAACCCCAAGCTCCAGTATAAATATCCCATCATCGTGAACCCCATGGGCCTAGCACTGTGGGATGTTGGGCTTGGGTATGCTTTGTTCCAACAAGAGTTCCGTGAACAGCGGGAGGCACTGTTGCACGGACACGGATTATGATGCACCAAGCATGGCCACAGGCGTGGGTGTCCATCGACATAGGCAACGTTGTTGCCAACGCCAAGATACTCCACGCGGTAGCAGAAGAGCGCGGGAAGGTTGACATACAACTCCTTGTTATGGTCAAAGCAGATGCCTACGGCTGCGGCGCGCAGGAGGTTGCCAGAGCACTCTCCAACAGCTTCGGCCCAGTATGGGGTTATGGTGTAGCAACGTTAGACGAAGGGATTGTACTGCGGCATTACGTCCACGATCCCATCCTCGTCCTAACACCCGCCGTCCCTGCCAACCTAGACACCTACGCACACTGGAAGCTCCGGGCTGTAATAGACGACCCTGCGGTTGCTATGGTGTGGCACAAAGGACTGCCGTTCCACATCGAGATTGACACCGGACTTAACCGCAACGGCATCCACTGGAAAGACAAGCGGAAGTTGGCCGTGTGCGCTGCCCAACACTGTGATGGGGCATTCACTCATCTTGCGGCGGCGGATTGCAACCACGGCATCACAACACACCAAGCCTCTTACTTCGAGTTAGCGCTAGAACATCTCAAGCCACTGCCCCACTACCTCCACATCGCCAACAGCGCGGGCGTATGGCGTGCTCCAGCGCTACGGGAATGCAACCTTGTACGCCCAGGTTCGTTTTTATACGGCGGACGGCCCAGCCCTGAGATTCCAAAACCGTGGCCTGTTATGTCTGTCAACGCTCGCGTCGTTAGTGTGCACGAAGCAGAAGGGGGGGAGTGGGTAGGCTATTACAACCACGCACCCTACCTACAACAACGCGTCCGCATCGCCGTCCTTGGGATTGGATATGCAGACGGTGTGCCACAAAGACTTGGGCGGCGGCGGGATCACTTACATGACCCTGAGCAAGGCTACGTACTACTACATGGCAAGAGGCAGCCCATCCTTAGCGTGGCACAAGACTTTACTATCATCGCTGTTGCTACGGAAGGACATGAAGAGACAACTACAGGTCACCATGCCACATTACTTGGCAAACAAGGTCAAGAAGAGATTACGGTAAATGAGTTTGCAACATGGGGAGGTACAGTAGTGGATGACGTGCTAACCCGTTTCGGCACCTCCCGCCTCAAACGCACATTTAATCCTACACGACAACATTTCAAGGAAGACGTATCATGAATTATGCTGACCAAGGATACCTCTATCTTATCCGCCGGATCATGAGTCGCGGTTACGACATGCCCGACCGCACGGGTACCGGGCGCCGATCCCTCTTCGGCGAACAGTTAAACCTCACCCACATTGGCAACAACTTCCCACTCCTCACCACCAAGAAGGTTTGGTGGAAGGGCGTCGTCGAGGAGTTGCTGTGGTTCATCCGCGGGGAGCAGAACATCACATCCCTACAAGACAAGGGCGTCCGTATTTGGGATGAGTGGGCAGACAATGTTGGCAATGTTGGACCAGTCTACGGTTATCAATGGAGGCATTGGCCTGACTACACCGTGGGGAGGCAAGAAGGCATTGACCAACTTGCACAAGTAATCGATGAGATCAAAAACAATCCATGGTCCCGCAGACTCATTGTCAATGCATGGAACGTTCCACTCATCCCACGGATGGGTCTACCACCCTGCCATCTACTCTTCCAATTCCAAGTAACCCCTGGAGTTGCACACGAAGAGGAACGCATGAGGGCCGCAGTGCTAGTGTCACCAGAGGCCGCGGACGCGTATCAGGCTGGCGGACCACACCCCGTCTACCTCAATTGCCATATGTATATGCGGAGCGCCGACGTATTCCTCGGTGTCCCCTTCAACATTGCCAGCTATGCACTGCTAACAATGATGGTGGCGCGTGTGACAGGGCTGAAGGCTAACACATTGACCATCTCATTCGGAGATGTGCATCTCTACCACAATCATTTTGAACAAGCGGAGACACAAATCGAGCGCGGAAGTAGGCAATTGCCCAAGGTGTCCCTGAACGTGAACGTGGAACAGATTGACGACTTCACAGCCACGGACATCATCCTGCACAATTACAATCCACACCCACCCATCAAGGCAGACATTGCTGTATGAAGACTATCGAGTACGTCGTCGGCTTCCTATTCGACAGCCCGTTACACGACGCACGGGTTGTTCTCATTACCAAAAACCATCCCGAGTGGCAGGCAGGGCATCGTAACGGTATAGGCGGGAAGATAGAACCCGGGGAGTCTGGACTCGAAGCCATGCGCCGAGAGTTCCGCGAGGAAGCCGAGGCAGACGTTATAGACTGGGAACATTTCTGCACCATCCATGATACAGGACATGAGACGCAAGGAGTAGTCCACTTCTACCGTTCATTTGCTCAGGTCAACATTCGTAGCATGACGGACGAACAGGTACTCTGGACGCCTATCAAGGTGCTGCACAATTGGCCCATCATGCCCAACCTCCGCTGGCTCATCCCCATGGCGCTGCAAGGCCCAGACGGTCTTGTTGGCAACGTGTGGCCTTACGTCGTACGTGAAAGTGATGGGGTAGTGTGAAAACCATTATTAAGATTTGGTGGCATTGTTTATGGCGAATGCTTTGCCGACCCGCCCCATCGTTGGTGTACGGCACGCTGGTACGCGGGAGAAGTTGATGGGCGTGAACAATGGAAGCGGCCGTGACTTCTGTGACTGTGGTTACAAGGACACGATATGAAACCAGGACGGGGCAAGTCTAAAGGCAATCGCTTCGAGAATTTCATTGGGCGTCAGCTATCCAAGTGGCTTACCTATGGGGAGGATGCCAAGCAACTCATCCCAACAAGACTAAGTGGAGGGTGGGCGGCAGGTGAGGAGTGGAGACAAGCTGGAGACCTTGCGCCTAATGGACCTGAGGGGGAGAAGTTCCGTCGACGCTTCATTGTGGAATGCAAACATCGAAAGGGCGATCTGCTGTGGGAACTCTACACCATGAAACCCGCACAGAACATCCGTGGTTGGTGGCGCAAGTTGGAGGCGGAAGCAGCGAAGCTTTCCAACACGTTTATCCCACTCCTCATCTGCAGACAAAACGTGCGCCCCGTTCTAGCAATCATGCCCACGTGGCTGGCAGAAGCATTGTGGGCATACCGTCCAACACTAGGCCGCCTCATTACGTATCGTGATGAGACGATGGGTTTCGGTATCATCCGCCTCGACTTGTTACTGGAGTACTACACACCAGATGAATTGTTTGACAGACTACCTAGTGTCCCAGACATGTTTGATGTCACATAACACAAAAGGAGCATTCATGTACGTCGTCCGTCGCACAATTGAGATCGACGCTGGGCACCGCGTTCCTTTCCACGACTCCCGGTGCCGACACCTACATGGGCATCGCTACAAGATCATCGCCAGCGTGTCCGCACTCAGTCTTGTGTCGCCCAGCACCAACGCACCTGACAGTGGTATGATAATAGACTTCGGCGCCATCAAACGCGTAATGATGGAACACATTCATGCCAAGTTTGATCACTGCTTCATGCTATGGGAGCTTGACCCATTAGTAATGGCAAGACATCCTGAAGACCGACTGGTGAGCTACCTCGACAGGAGGGTTGCCCTTCTAGGAAACAGTATTGTACCCGTCCCATGCATCCCGACCGCCGAGGAGTTGGCGAAGTATTGGGCAGGTCTGATCGCCGGCCCCTTGCACACGGCGCTCAACACAACCATCAAGGGCGCACGCCTCACGTCTGTCGAGGTGTGGGAAACGCCCAATTGCACAGCCACGTATTTGATCCCCGCGGAGTAGCAATGGGTTTCTACGCCGGGTCTCGTTTCCACAATGAGGTTGAAAGGACCAATGGTTGGGGCAAGTTCTTTGGGGTTGGGTTCACTCGTCATGCTCGTCAATGGGAACGTTGGTTTGCATTGTTCGGCCGAACGTTCTGGTACGGTTGGGAAGCGTGAACCCATGCGCTTCCCATGTACAGTACATCTACAGTGTGTTCCCCCCACCCGCGTCCAATGCCGCGCTATATGGGGGGTTCCTTGGATTTAAGCTATGGTCCGCGGGGGCGCCTCGGTGATCTGTGCAAGGTGCAAGCTGGAGGAGAGCAATGCAGTAGAGCTACCAGACAACCCCACACTCTATACCCTGTGCAAATTCTGTCACCGTAGGCTACCTGAAGGTAAGGTCTATCACACGCGTGAGGTAGCACGCATAGGAAAGCGTTGGTGTATCGTGTGTGACGTATCCGTGGCACAGATTGGGAAGTATTGTTGTTACTGTATTGACCATAAGCCTGGAGAGTAATTCATGGGCGCACATTTAGTCAACGGCGAGTTTAAGAGTGACAAGTATCCAGGATGTCCCGCGGGTAAGGTACCACTGAGTACTAAGGATCCCATGGCCCAGGATATTCTAGCCACCTATGCTGTGTGGCGTCGACCCGTGGACGCAGAATTCTCAGACGACCTCGAGGAAGCCTTACGCTTAGATGGTTACACAAGTGAGGCAGCAATACCGCCAGCTAGGACTAGGACACCCAGATGGACAGCAACACCGCCAACGAAGCCTGGCTTGTATTGGTACGCATTACTATCAGACAGACACCCGCGTTATAAATGCGCGGTGTTCTTCCTTAATGGTAAGTTGATGGTGGCGGGCACGGACGACACGCCCATACCCCGTGGAGCAACCACTACGCGTATGGGCCGGTCCATTGTTAGCACCCACCGGTAGCGCTCTAATTACCCAACGTGCCAAGGAGTAATAGGGCCACTAACCCTCCGGCGCCTGCCCACACTACCTTCGACACGTCCAGGCTGAACAACTTGCCCGCGAAGGTAGTGTTGGCGAGGGGCAGGCACACTTCCTGGTCTACTACACCTAACTCAATTGTTAACGGGACCCAGTCCGGGGAGTCTAATGCAAAGCTGGCTACGTTGTCTTTCGTACAGCCTAACTGAAGCGTGGCGTCCCATGGCGTGGGCCGCAGCACTGTCGTCAACATGATGGGAGCGGCGGGGTTCTTGGGTACCTCGACCACGATCTCACCTTCCACGGGCGGCCCCTCTTCTACGAAGGCTGCTATCCGCACCGTATCCCCTTGCGGCGTTACCGCGTCCGCCATCTCTACTAACGCTTCATCAAACTCTTGCATCCGCGCTTCGAACGTTACCTTCACCTCCGTCAACGCCTTGACCTGCACACCCAAGGAATCATTCATCCGCAGGAGTGCTGCCGATACATTAGCGAGCGCCAATTGTGCAATGCTGTCCGAGTCGTGCTGTAGCTGCAACCGAAGGACCGTTGCCCGACCCTCCTCCTCCATGCGTAGCTGTGCCGTCTGGGCCGCCGCGGTGTTAGCTACAGCAACATCCAGGTCACGTTCTGCACGTTGCTTGGCACGAAGCGCGAGACCCAGCACTGTGCTTAGAAGCACGAGCACGATAGTGAACCCAACGATGACCTTTTGTTGCCCTGTCATGTTACCTCCTAATCGTTTGCACGTATACGGTCAATGGCAATGGACAAGCGCCCTTGGTTGAAACCAACGCCGGGGTCTAGCTTCCCCCGACCAGGTCCACGCACATCATCACCGGCGACCTGCGCGTGCGTTACTACACGGTGCCTCCCAAAATCGTAGGCGTTCATCCACTGAGCGTATTGCCATCCACCACTCTCATACTGCTCGGGCGTAAACTGCGCCTTCCCTGTTCGCATGGCGTCGTTGAACGCTGTAATGTGCCACTCTCCGGGCACCAACCACTCGTACCCAAGGAATGTTTTGTTCAACCCAATCAAGTCACCCAAGCGCGACTCACCTGCGTGCCAGGCAAGTCTATCATCAGGCACCAGGCGAACAATCTCACCGTTGGGCTGCCCAAGACAATGTGCCGATAGCGTCTTCCCAACCAGCTCCGGGGAGCGTTCGAGGAATTCCGTAGCATGGAAGGTCCCTTTACCTGGCACGACGATATACTCACCCATCGCGTGCGTCACAATGCCTTCGACGTTGCGATGACGAATACCATGCCACTCGACCAGCTGCTCTATGATTGTCGGAGGTGTCATTTGCTCCCTCGTTGTTTCTTGTCACTGCCTGTAACAGCAGATTGGACACGCGTGCCTTCCTCTACAGATGTGGGCGCCACGGGTCCACCGTTACGCTTACCCCGGCGCAAGAAAGAATACCAACGGCCCATATAACCCAACACAATACCAAAGACAGTACTGTGCGCCATGCCGACACCCAAGGCGATGAGTGAGGCAAGGAAGCCCCACCGCACCGTGGCTTCCATGAACTCAATACCATCAGGTGGCACAGGATACTTCCAAATCACAAGAAGCGCGAGTGCCCAGCCACCTATCATACGACCGAGGCGTTCCCACCACTGTTCGTTTGCTGTGCTCATTTTTCACTTCCCCCCAGACTGTGCAGGCGCATTAAGGACCCCCCACGGAATAGTTATCCCTCTTCTTCGCCTTCTTTAAAATCACACGTTTCACAATGCGCAGGTAGTGCAGATTCTAGGCAAGTGAGATCCTTTTGCAGATGATACTTACCACGGTCCACTAGAGCACGTAGCTTTGTGCGGCGGTCTATTTCACAACCAACAGGGCTTCCATCAACATCTATAACAACATCCCGACCACACGCCTCGCAGTGTACGACATCGCGCGGGCCGGCGCCGTCGTTCGTCTCAACCGTCGCCTTGATCTTCCGTGCCATCGTCTCCTCCCTCTGTAGACTCCTCTGTCGCTGCCTCCAGCGCCACCCGCTCGCGTGCTTCGGCGTACGCCTCTTTTTCCAACTCTGCCATTGCTGCCGCCCTCGCCACTGCCACCCTATGCGCCTCCACCCTCTCCACCTCCGCCTCCGCCGCCGCTTCTCTCTCCGCCTTTGCTTTCGCCGCCGCCGGATTCGCTTTCCAGTAAGCCGCCCTCCGCTCCACACAGTATTGTGCCCCCGTGACCTCCTCGAGCGCCTTGGGTCGCGAGAGCCGTTTGACCCAACAGCACCCACACAATTCCACACGGGTCAAATTCAGCTGCACCAGGCGATCGGTATCTTCGTGGTAGTCGGCAAAGATTTCCCAGCCAAACCGCGGCAGTACAACATCATCCTCGATATAGCCGCTCTCGAACGTCCCAACCACCATATACATCACCGGGCAACTGCAAAGTCCGATCACCTTCTCCTCGCCGCATTTCTGACAATCGTCGCACAGTTTCCCAATTCGATCAGCCATAACACCCCTACTTTTGTTTAGTGTCCTCTGCCACCGCGTCTATCAATGCTGTCACTGTAAGTGTGTCGAATCGTCGTATGAGATCCGCGGCCAACACTTCGTCTACCGTGCGGTTATAGCGCAGCATCTGGCCGTGGACGTCGGGTGCCTCCCAACTACCCACCAAAGAGTCACCATCCGGTAAACTCCGAATGGTTACATCAACCAATCTTTCTTTATCCCGTACGATATTGACGGGTTCACTGAGAAGTTCTTCTCTGAGACTCATTAAAATCCCCCCCTATACTATTGCTACGGTTGCCTGGTCTACATCGTCGTCCCATATCTCGACATAGGCACCTACTACGCTGTTTGTGGTGCTCCCACCGTTGTCTCTAATATGGAATTTGAACGTACACACTGCCCCGAAAATAGATGGCGTTGCCCAGTAGGAGTCACCCGAGCCCGTACCAGAGTTAAGATTCGACAGTTGGATAAAGGCTGCGGTTGGGCCGTCATTGGTCCAGATGGTTCCCTCTTGAACACCAGACTCACGACCGAAAACAAACCCTCCAGGAGATCGCCAGACAGCTACAGCTCTGACATGAACGGATCTTCTAATACCTCCAAGAGTAATCTTGAAGATGTTGTGGGTGGCATTTTCAGCAAGACCGGTTTTCTCAAACCGAAAGAACCGATGCCAACTTAGATCAGCCTGTGGACCACCAGAACTAGCTTTCGGAACTGTGACCTTAACAATACTTTCAGCAGTAAGTCGGTCAACAGTCGTGTCTTTGAGCACGGAACCGTCGGACAGAGCAAAGACTCTATCCCCAGTTATGTCGTTAACAACGTCTAAGAATGCACCAGCGAATAAGTCTCCATTAACGGTTAAGGCGCCTGCAAACGAATAGGCTCCGCCACCAAATTGTCCCGCTCGGATGTCATCGGTGAAGACGTGTGTTCTCACGCCCAGAACATGCCACTTGGAATCGGAGGTGTCGTAGTGGAGCCAGGCCGCCGTGTTCGGTTCTATGTGGTGGTGCAGGCTGTCCGGGAGTCGTAGTTGATTGGCAGCCGCAGAAGTTGTAAGATTCAGAAGTATTGCGGGAGGCCCTGACGCATGGTATATGACAATCACGCGTCCAGCAGCACCACCCGCGAAGCCGCTAATTTTAGTGTCGGGGTGGACTGTCGTGAGGCGCTGAAGCGTAACGGTACCTGTTGCCACATCGTCGTTGTTCTCCACCGTAAGCGCCATTACACGCTCATCAAACTGAAAGCCTTTTCTAACTTGCCCAACATTATCAAGCCCATCTGTTGCCCGAACAACAGCATCATCTATTTCAGATACTGACTTTGCAACGGTGCCTACCGTAACCTCACCTGAGACCGAGAGCCCTGTTACAGAACGACCGACACCGTCATCAATCTCCGCCACCGTTTTTACAACCGTTCCCGTCACCAACCTGGCGGACGAGTCTAACCCAGTGAATCCCCGACCTCCGCCCGTCGCTTCATTATTCGTAGTAACCCTAGCTACTGCACCGTTAGCAATTGCGTCGGCCGTGTCGGGGTCGCCGATGAGGGCCTTCGCGTAAAGGAGGTTGACGGCCCTACCACCGGACTCCTTGACAGCCGCGTTGGCGGTCTTCCCGTCTGAGGCACTCGCCATAACGGCATATTCATTGTCGTCGAACTGCCAATCACGCTTTTTCTTGCCGGTGTCTAAGACATGCTGTTCTGCCCCACGCACCTGATATTGATAGGGGAATGACTCGATGTTGCCGCGGTTAACATCGCGTGCCACAACTTCAAGGATAGTCGTCAACCGGGCGTGCCGGGTAATGGTGACGTTGGTTCTCGGTGCGGTGAACCACGCACTAAAGCCCCCAAAGGCTGAACCCGATACTTGGGTCCGGTGCTTCACTTGGAGGTTGGAAGATCCCCCGGGGCCGGCGATCGCTTTCAGCGTGAAGGTCTCGTCAGTAGTCGTTTGCGACGTAACCTCGGCCGTCGCCCGCGGCGCATTGATACTTGATCCTCCACCGCCACCCTCATACGCCCGCTTCCGCTTCGTTAGAACTGGACCTTCTACGCCACCCGCACCCGAGGCGGCAAAGGCAAGCATCGAGATATAACTTGTCTGAGCTGCAGTAAGTGTGCGATACCCCGCCGTCTCAAACAGCCCATCAGCATCTACGTTACTCGTTGTCCCGGAGGACCGTACCGTGGCCTTCGACACAAAACCCGTGGTATTTTCTACCCACTTAACACTACCGGTCTTGCTTGTGCGAACCGCGAGATCCGCAACACCGCTGTCGTCAATCTCTATCTCAAGTCCGAATACCTCTGGCTGATCCTCGCCATCCAGGTCGGCAACTATCTTACCGTGTGTCGCTGCAGAAGAGTCTGGCCCAACACCACCAGTTGCTGCATAAGGCGCGATTCGAATTAAGAGGCGCTCTCCTGGGGCTACGGTACCCGGCGCAAACGTAAGTTCCTCGGTGTCGGTTGTGTTAACGATCGTGCCTGCTT
>LAZR01000438.1_pt1 | contig 35050 bp, 31 predicted proteins | sample 329461 | NCBI WGS metagenome assembly LAZR01 (sample SAMN03002196, study PRJNA259156) | marine sediment metagenome | biome: sea floor; feature: Hydrothermal impacted sediments; material: marine sediment; isolation source: Loki non-amplified sample from Loki's castle hydrothermal vent sediment ...
CATTATCGCTATCACCGCCACCGCCTCCACACGCACTTAACAAACCACAAGAAATGAGGGGGATTAAAGCAAACGCTTTCATACGCAGCACCTTTTTTATGTCAAATAATTACTATAGTGTAATCACAAGCAATAAAGATGCCATTAAAGCACTACAGATAAGTATCTTGATGAATACGTACAAATAGCTTTGTACCTATTTTACTGTAATCAATTTTATACTCTCGACCATCTAACGCTTGAATAAACAATAACTGTTTTTCTTCGCCAAATATATCAGCGCTACTTACATAAACCATCTCTAAATAACGCTCTTTAGCGTCGCGACGGTTTTTGGGTAACTCTTCTTTAAATGGCTCCAAGCCATGCTGAGTCACTTTAATTTTGGGATGAATTTCAGAGTTTACAATCACTAAATCAAGTTTTTTATCTTTATGTATTATGGTATTTCGACCACTTTTTAAAAAAGCTCTGTCTTGGCTCATTTTCTTTCCTACAGTCGCAGCTTAATTGTTAATTTGCGACGCTATAAACTGACTAGGCTCGCGCTTCCACTTATTTAAGTTAGCACTAAATGCCCAAATATCTCTATCTAATACACTGGCAGGTAATAATAAATCGTAACCTGTTAGCAGTTGAAGGTGCTTAGTTCTGTTAGCAAACATGGCTATAAGACCAGTATAGCTTACCCCTTTATGGGATGTGTATTGTGTATCTTCTATTAACCATTCTGATGGGCAACTGCCATTTTTGCAATGTTTTTGAACAACTTGCATAAATAAATTACGCTGCTCTATTAAAAGTTTTCCTGCAATTCTTGGTGCAAAACTTGTTAAAAACTCATCTATGTCATTTACTTTAACACCCACCGCATTGAGCTCTAAGTAATCAAAGCCATCTTCTACTTTTGGTATACCACTATGATGAAAGTTACTGTGAGACATGCTCCAAGCGCCATACTTATGGCAATAAACAAGCTCCGACTCACTTATTAACAGGCTGTAATACGGTTCTTGAGTTTTTAAAAACCCAATAAAAATAGCAGCAACACACAAACTCACTAAAAATATTTCAAGTATGCTTATTTCGCCTGGCCTCAGTAAATTAAATAACATAATAAAAACTAGACCGATTGCGCCAACTGCAAGTACCTCTATCCCGTTTCGTGCACCCTGTGCTCGGTACCGAACCTCATTATTGTACTTATCCATATTGATAAAACACCATATAAAAAACAAACATAATAATCGCCCAAATTATCACCTTTCTTGTTGTTATACATAAGTTACAGCTAGTTTTAAATTTCATACATTACCGCTTTTCTCTCAACAAAATAGGAACAATGAATAAATCTTATTTACTTTTACGCTTAACGCACAAATTTATGAGACACATAACCGCCTTTTCTCGGTCTTATTTCGTACAATACATACAATTAATTTTCAGGTATGAAAACGATGTACTCAAGACAATCAGGTAAAGCTCTTTTTCCATTTATTATTACATTACTATTAATATTTAGCGTTTATTTATATCTACCCGCTAGCCACGGTGAGCAGGCCGATTCATCACAAATGTCTACTCAGGTAACTGCTCATACAGTTACTTCACAGGAAAATGCTGTGATGATAGAAGCTATCGGTAGCGCGCGTGCAAACCAAGCTATCTATATAAAAAGTGCGCAAAACGATTATGTCACAGATATATATTTTAAAGACGGCGACTTAGTCAGTAAAGGACAAAAACTAGTACAGCTACAAAGCCAACAAGAACAAATTGCAGTTAAAGAGCTTGGCATAAACTTACGTGAAGAAAAGCGCCAGTTAGATCGCCTAACCGAACTTTCACGCTCGCAATCAACGGCAAAATCGTTACTTGAGGAGCAGTTATCTCGTGTTGATGCCACTGAAGCTCAATTAGAAAGCGCTAAAACCAAATTAAACGAAATGACTATTAGCGCTCCGTTTTCAGGTTTGTTAGGTAAGCGTGAAATATCAATAGGTGCCTACGTAAGTAATACAACAATAATCACAACACTTGATGATATTAGTATTATTAAAGTTGACTTTAAAGTGCCTGAAAAATATTTAGCACAATTGAATATGGGTATGAAGGTGCTTACACAAAATGATGCCTACCCAGATCAAACATTTACTGGCAAAGTCACGCATATTAGCTCGCGTATCGATTCAGTTACACGCAGTGTTGAGGTAACAGCAAGCTTTGCTAATAAATCAGGATTACTTCGCCCTGGTATGCTACTTAACACGGCTCTTGAGCTAAGTAGTAATCAAGCATTAATGGTACCTGAAAAAGCCGTAATCCCTTTGCAAGACAAACACTTTGTTTTTCAAATTCAAGACGGAATAGCTAATCGAGTTGAAGTACATGTAGCCGGCAGAAATAATGGCTGGGTTGCTATAGACGAAGGCTTAACCGATGGCGAGCAAATTGTTACTGAGGGGCTAATAAAAATTCGCTCTGGAAGTAAAGTAAGCGTAAAGGGGTAATACGTGAAAATTACAGATACTAGCGTCAAGCGCCCCGTTTTTGCCATTGTAATTAATTTACTGCTGCTTACTTTTGGATTGGTTGCGTTTACCATGCTGCCACTTCGTGAATATCCGGATATTGAAACGCCGATTGTAAATATCAGCACTGAATACACAGGTGCTTCTGCCGAAATTATAGAAACCAAAATAACGCAAATAATAGAAAATCGAATTTCAGGTATTGAAGGCATTAAAAGTATTAACTCTTCGAGCCGTAATGGGCGCTCAAACATTACTATTGAGTTTGATATTAACCGCGACATAGACGCTGCATCTAACGATGTACGCGAACGGGTAGCACGTGCACTTGATAGTTTGCCTGATCAGGTACGCCCGCCAGAAGTGTCTAAATCAAATAGTGATGAAAGCCCAATCGCATGGTTTGTATTAAACAGCGAAACAATGGACTCGTTACAGTTATCTGATTACGCGCAGCGTTTTATTGTTGACCGTTTAGCCGTGGTAGACGGCGTATCTAACGTACGTATTGGTGGTGAGCGTCAATACGCAATGAAAATTTGGCTAAACCGCCAAGCAATGGCTGCTCGTGGTATTACTTCAAGCGATATTGAAAATACACTTCGTACAGAAAACGTTGAACTACCTGCCGGTGAAATAGAATCAATAGATCGTGACTTTACAGTACGTACTGCACGTAGCTATAAAGATCAACGCGATTTTAAAAACCTGGTAATTAAACGTGGCGATGAAGGCTATTTAGTACGTTTAGGTGAAGTTGCCGATGTACACTTAGAAGCTGCCGATGACGAAAGCTTATTTCGTGGTAACGGGCGTAATATGATTGGCTTAGGTATTGTAAAACAAGCTAAAGCAAACACACTTACCGTAGTAGATAACGCACGTAGCGAACTTGAAAAAATCAAACGAAACCTACCTGAAGGCACCACAATCCAAGACAGCTACGATTCGTCTGTATTTATTAAAGAGTCTATTAATGAGGTTTACAGCACACTAGCAATCTCTATGGGTTTAGTAGTACTCGTTATATTTTTGTTTTTAGGCAATATACGAGCAACCCTTATTCCAGCGGTCACCGTACCCGTTGCACTTGTTGGTAGCTTTATGTTTTTATTAGCAATGGGCTACTCAATTAACTTACTAACTTTACTTGCCTTAGTACTGGCCATTGGTTTAGTAGTAGATGATGCCATTGTAATGCTTGAAAATATCCACCGCCGTATTGAACTGGGTGAGCCGCCGTTACTAGCTGCATTTAGAGGCGCGCGTGAAGTAGGTTTTGCCATAATAGCAACCACTCTAGTACTTATATCTGTGTTTGTGCCATTAGTATTTATGGATGGCCGTATAGGTGCATTATTTACTGAGTTTGCTATGGCGGTAAGTGCTGCCGTATTTTTCTCAAGTGTTACAGCACTTACTCTCGCACCAGCTTTGTGTTCTAAAGTACTTAAAGTATCAGACAAACCAAATAAATTTAGCCAATGGATGGACCGTCAATTTACTAAAATTGAAGTAAGTTACCGTAATTCACTCTCCACTAACATAACCCGAAAATGGGGCTTAATGGTGAGCTTGTTATTAGCTGGCTTTGTTAGTTACTCGTTGTTTTTACAAGTTCCTTCTGAGCTAACACCAAAAGAAGACCGTGGCACGTTCTTTATTATGATGAGCGGCCCTGAAGGCGCAAGTTACGAAAATAACGCCGCTAATATGGCTAAAATTGAAGAACGCCTAATGCCTTATTCGCAAGCAGGTGAGCTAAGTCGCGTACTTGTTCGAGTACCTGGTTGGGGTGGCAGCGGCGGTGTTGCGATTGTGGGTATGGCCGATTGGGATAAACGCAAACGCTCAACGTGGGAAGTAATGGATGAAATAAGCGGTAAAATGCAAGAAGTTACCGATGTTCGTGCATTTGCCATTATGCGCCGTGGTATTGGCGGTGGTGGTTCATCTCGCCCAATTGAGTTTGTGCTGCAGGGTAATGACTATGCACAACTTGCCGATTGGCGTGACCGTATAATAAAGCGTGCTGAGCAAAACCCTGGTTTAGTAAGAATCGATCATGATTATAAAGAAACCTTCCCACAGTTTTTAGTCAGCATAGATAAAAACAAAGCCGCCGATTTAGGCGTGTCGGTATCTGATGTAGGCCGTACACTAGAAACAATGCTTGGCCAGCGCCGTGTTACAACCTTTATTGACCGCGGTGAAGAATACGATGTGATTTTAAAAGGGACTAAAGAAGATTTCACCAACCCTACTGATATTTCAAATATATACCTTAAATCACGAAGCGGTGAACTAGTACCACTTGATAGCCTTATCAGCTTAAAAGAAGAAGCAACAGCCTCACGCTTAAACCGTTACAACCGTATGCGCGCAATTACATTAAGCGCCAACTTAGCCGACGGTTATACACTTGAGCAAGCGCTTAACTTTTTAAACGAGGTAGCCGCTGAGGAAAACGATATAGATGGCGCAGTAGATTACAAAGGTGAATCGCAGCTTTATTACGAAGGCGCATCAGCGATGACCTACGTATTTATACTTGCACTCACCGTTACCTTTTTAGTACTTGCTGCGCAGTTTGAAAGCTTTATGCACCCGTTTGTAATTATGCTTACCGTACCGCTTGGTTTAATGGGCGCTATGTTTGGGCTTTGGGCTACAGGACTTACCTTAAATATTTACAGCCAAATAGGTATTGTCATGCTCATAGGCTTAAGTGCTAAAAATGGTATTTTGATTGTAGAATTTACTAACCAATTACGCGATAAAGGCGTTGAGTTTAGTGAAGCAATACTACAAGCAGCTACCCAGCGCCTTCGCCCAATAATAATGACCTCACTAACAACCGTTATGAGTTCAGTACCATTGGTACTCGCCTCTGGGCCTGGTGCAGAAAGTCGTATGGTAATTGGTGTAGTTGTGTTTACAGGAGTTATTGTATCTACCCTACTGACTCTTTTTGTTGTACCTGCTGCGTATTATGCTCTGTCGAGAAATACTCAGTCACCTGAGTTTTTACAACAAAAGCTGAATAAACAAGCTGCTGAAAAACCTTTCGAAGAGATCTAATCTCTTTATTGCGCCGTAACCTTGTTGTTGCGGCGCATACAATTTATGCTCGCCTTTAAACTCCATATACATTTTAGGAATACTTATGAGCTCAACAACGCAAGTAGCAACATTTGGTGGCGGCTGTTTTTGGTGTATAGATGCTGCATTTAGACGTGTAAATGGCGTATTAGATGTGAGTTCTGGCTATACAGGCGGCGAAACCGACGCCCCAACCTATAATTCTGTATGCTCTGGCACAACAGGGCACGCTGAGGTTGTTAAGATTGAATTTGACGCAACTGTCGTTAGCTTTGAAACACTGCTGGCAATGTTTTTCACTTTGCATGATGCAACACAGCTGAATCGACAAGGTAACGACATAGGCACACAGTATAGAAGCGTTGTTTACTATCACGATGAAGCTCAGCTAAAGCAAACCAATGAAATGATAGCTCAACTGCAAAGCCATGTGAGTGAGCCAATTGTGACAGAAGTCAGCCCTGCTACTACATACTATCCAGCAGAGCATTACCATCAAGATTACTATAACGAAAACCCACAGCAGGGTTACTGCAGTATTTTAATCGCACCTAAATTACATAAGTTTGAAACCGTATTTAAAGAGTTTTTAACTGAGTAACTAAGTTTAGTCAGTTAAAAGCCCGATTTAAATCGGGCTTTTGTCGTTTTTACTCTTTAACTATTAAAAGCGATTAAAACTGGTAACTTGCGCCTGCAAAAAAGCGGCGCTCTGGTGTGTTGTAGTAATACACTTGACCCGTTGTAAAATCAGCGTTTGAGTCAACCGCGTTATACTCTTTATCAAATAAGTTTTCTACACGAAGCGAAACCTCAATGTGTTCATTTACTTGGTAATTACCCGCTAAATTCCACAGCGTGTAAGAGCCTAAACGCGTTACTGCACCTTCTCGGTCGCTACGGTATTGCATGTCTAACCTTGCATCAAAAGCACCAAACTGTTTTGCAAGTTCCCAGTTAAATGTGCGTTTAGCAACATTACGTAACTCTGCGCCCGTTTCTTCGTCTTCTGCACTTAAATAAGCAAAGTTAAGGTTGCTATCAAAACCAAAAAACTGCTGAGATAAGCTAAATTCAACCCCTTCGTAGCGTGCTTCATTTAAGTTGATAGGAAAAAAGTTAGAATCTAAAGATATCTTATCTTCAATATCATTTCTAAAAATAGCAACGTCAATACTTGCTATATCAAAACCTACATTTAACCCAATCTCTTGATTTAATGATTTCTCAGGCTCTAAATCAGGATTAGATGAAGGTGGAAAACCAGGAAAAGCCGGAAAGTATAAATCGTTAAATGTAGGTGCTTTAAAACCAGTGCTTTGGCTTATACGGAACGTGGCGTCTTCAGATAAATGATAACCCGCAGCGGCTGTATATGTTGTTTCATCACCAAACTGTTCATCATCGTCTTGGCGAATTGTTAAATTAACTAACACTTTTTCAGCATTGTAATAGGCCCCAACAAATACTGCTAATACATCACGCTCTTGCATATCATACTGCGTTGAACTGTGAGATACATCATCGTTGTACCAGTTAACACCACCGCTAATATTAAGCTCTTCAGATAATATATATTGACCGTTATAATCAAATTGCACACGTTTCGTTATAAAATCATTTACACCAAATGCTGAGGTATCGTGAGAATCATCTGTTGAAATAGCAATATCAATACTGTGCGATTGGTTAGTGTAGTTTTTACTCCAACCTGCAGAAAGCTGATAGTTTTTAAAATCACCTGTTTCTATAGTACTTGTGGCTGGACTAAAGCGACTGTCGTAATCTGCGAAACCTTCACTGTATTGACCTAATAACTTAAAGTCGCCGTAATGCGCATCGGTGTAGTTTACTTTAAAACCAAAGTTTTTATTTTCATAGCCATCTTCATCGGGTGCTACGCCTTGCAGTGCATCAAAGTTATCTGTTTTTTCAAATCCTGCATTAAATGCTGTTGTTATATCGCCTGATTTTACAGAGCCTGCCACTTGATAATTTTGGTAAGAATCAGAACCAAGCGTAGCACTCAAAGATAAGTTATCTGATTCACGCGTTATAATGTTGATTACGCCAGCAAGTGCATCAGAGCCGTAAACAGCCGCGCGAGAGCCCTTAATGATTTCGATACGTTCAATACTATTTAGAGGAACATTATTTAATGCTTTTTGACCAAGTGTTGCAGAACCTGTACGTACACCGTCAATCAAAATTAGCGTATCGCCAGAGCCAGTACCACGAAGTGACACACCTGTATTTTGGCCAAAACCACCGTTTGGATTAACCTGAAAACCAACTCGCGTGCTTAATAAGGTTGGTAAATCGCGTACGTTGCTTGCTTCTATTTCAGCGCGTTCAATAACACTCACACTCGCTAAAACGTCATTGATTGATTGCTCAAATTTATTAGCAGTAACGGTTATTTTTTCAATTGAATTATCTGCAGCAGACACAGAAAATGAAAGCGCAGCAGAAATAGCAACGCCTAGAGTTGTTTTGTTTAACATGATGTCCCCTACCTTTGCCCACCGCAAAGATTTAAGTAAGTAAGATTGCATCAAGGCCGGTCTCCGGACTCAGTAAGCACATAAAAATATGCAATACTTTACCGTTGCGGGGGCAGTGTTGGGCTTGTAGTCATCATGAAAACGCACCAACTTCCCGATTATCCTGCTAAAAAAATCATTACATGAAGTGGCTAGCAAGCACCTTGAAAATATGTCGCTATTGTGAGTATTTTGTTTACAAATGTCAATGGACGTCTATATAGCTAAAGCTAGATTTACTTATGATAAATACGAAAAATAACCTCACAGAAAAAAAGCCAAACATTATTGTTTAGCTTTTATTAATACATTCAACACACTCGTTAGCTAGGTTCTAGCAGGTGCACTTTAGTCACGAAAGTTTTTAAACTGAAAAGGCTGACCTAGTTCAGCGCTGCGCACTACTTGCATAGCCTCTTGAAGATCGTCACGTTTTTTACCCGTTACACGAACTTCTTCGCCTTGAATAGCAGCTTGAACTTTAACTTTAGAGTCTTTAATGGCTTTAACTACTTTTTTAGCCATATCTTTTTCGATGCCCTGTTTTAAGCCCACATTACGAAAAACATTTTTACCTGCACGGCTAATATCTTGAAGTTCCAAGCTTGATACATCCATACCACGCTTAGATATCTTGCTTGCTAAAATATCAAATAATTGCATAACTTGAGAGTCTGCTTCAGCTTTAAGCTTAATTGTTTTATCATTTAGCTCAATAGATGCATCAACCCCTCTAAAGTCAAAGCGGGTCTCTAGCTCACGATTTGCATTATCAACTGCGTTTTTAGCTTCGTTCATTTCTACTTCAGATACAATATCAAATGAAGGCATTGGTTTGCTCCTAACTATTTAATCTTAATTTTATGTCGCAATTATAACGCTAAAATTATAAATATTTACATTTTTCTGCATCTTGTTCAGGTGCGATACTAATTTAGTTTGATATAATCCAGTTTCTTTTTTAAGCGATTTTAGGATTTGTCGTGACAAGGCGTGTTTATCAAGCAATTTTTTTAATCAGCATAGTAGCTTTTACCTTTTTATTTGCCAAAGAAGTAAAAGGTGGCGTTGTAAATTTATTTCCTCATGTTGATAAAGTCGCCCATTTTGGGATTTTTTTTATACTAGCCATAATAATGGATAAAGCGTTTAAGCTTCCTTTATATGCGCAAATACTTTTATTGGCTGGTTATGGCGCTTCTATAGAAATAATGCAAGATGCACTTCCATATAGGCAAGCATCACTCGGTGATTTTTTTGCTGATTTTGCAGGTGCTGCAAGCTACTTTTTACTTAGAGTAATTTTTACACCTCGAAAAAAGAACCCATATGGCTAATATTTTAATTGTTGGCGATGGTGCTATTGGCTTGTTACTTAGCCATTTTCTAAGCGCGTCGCATAATGTCAGTGTTTTAACTCGCAAGAGCCCAACAAATACCCGCTTTTATAGTCGAGGTAAAAGCGCATCTAAAAAAATTGACGCACAATTTATTTCATTAAATCAGCTAAATAAAGCAGCTGAATTTGATGTTGTTTTATTTACCGTTAAAGCCTTTCAAGTACTTGATGCATTTTCACAAATAAAGCCGCTTTTACCAAATCATTGCTCTGTTGTACTTTCGCATAATGGAATGGGTAATGTTGATGAGGTAAATAGCCAACTAAGCACTCACCAAGCGCTCTACTTTTTAACTACAAGTATAGCGGGCTTTAAATCAAACCAATACATTGTGCAGCACACTGGTGAAGGGCAAAGCGTTATTGGTGACTGTAATGAATTAGCTTTTCAAAATAGTGCGCCAATAGCTGATATTTTTAAAGTAATACCCAACCTAAAGTTTACTAGTAACATTCAGCAGCTTCGTTTTGAAAAACTACTCGTAAATATTGCTATTAACCCATTAAGCGCCTTAAATAATGTAAAAAATGGTGATTTACGCGCACCTAAGTACAACGCTATAATTTTTAATGCACTCACTGAAGCATGCAATATAGCAAAGGTACAAGGGCTTAATATCCCATTGATTAAAGCACTTAATACCGCTTATAAAATAATGGAATTAACGTCTGACAATTACTCTTCAATGCAGCAAGACGTAGCGCATAGCAGAGAAACTGAAATATCAGCTATATGTGGCTATATTAGCCAACAAGGTAAACTCCACGGTATTCCAACACCTTACAATGATGAGTTGCTTGCTAAAATTCAGGCAAAAAAAAGCGTGGTATAAACCACGCTTATATAAGTTTTTTACCTTACGGACGATAAACTTTTACAGTTTCAAAGCCTTGTTCGTGCAGCATAAGTGCCTGTAGTTGGCTCATTACACCTCTATCACAATATAAATAATAGTCAGTGTCTTTTGGTAAATCACCAAACTTAGTCGCCAGACGGAAAAACGGTAAATGCACCACTTCAATACCATCAATTTCTAAGGGCGCAGCTTCTTCTTCCTCAGGAGAGCGAATATCAACTACTACAGAGCCTATAGGTAAATCAGCAACCGACTCAGCTTCTTTAAGTTCTTGCTTGGCTTCTACATCAATATCACGCACATCCATTATACGTGCATTATTTACAACAGTATCAAGCACATCAAAGTCGAATTTTTCTTCCTCACCAAGAATAACGTCTATTTTGGCTTTAACCGTTGGCTTTTTAGAAATAACACCACAGTATTCAGGCATTGTTTCTGCCATTTCGGCGGTACCTATTTGGCGAGCAATATTAATAATTTCTTGCTTATCGTGTTGAATAAGCGGACGTAAGATAAGCGTTTCAGTAACACGGTCAATCACGCTTAAATTCGCTAATGTTTGACTGGATACTTGGCCAATACTTTCACCAGTGACAAGTGCCTGAATGTTTAACTTTTCGGCAACTACACTACCCGCGCGCATCATCATACGTTTAAGTACAACACCCATTTGGCTGTTTTCAACGTTTTCTAATATTTCAGCAACAACAGGTTCAAAATCAACTGTTACAAATTTAACTTTATGCGTAGAGCTGTATTTTTTCCATAAGTAGTAACTTGCTTGCTTAACGCCAATTTCGTGGGCTGCGCCACCAAGGTTAAAGAATAAAAAGTGTGTGCGCGCGCCTTTACGAATCATTTGGTAACTTGCTACGCCAGAGTCAAAACCACCCGACATAAGCGAAAGCACATCTTCTTGCGTTGGCAGCGGAAAACCAGCCATACCAAAATGTGTTTGCGAAACAATGTAAGCTTTATCATCTTTTACTTCTAAGCGTATTGTCACTTCTGGGCGGCTAAGCTTTACGCTTGCGCCTTCGATATGTTGATTTAATCCACCACCAACATAACGCTCTAAATCAGTTGAGGTAAAGTCGTGTTGACCTATACGCTTTGCACGAACACAAAAGGTTTTACCTACAATTGTATGACCAACTAACGCTATTGTTTTTTGGTAGATATCATCAAGAGTTTCGAATTGTGTTTCGGTTACTTCAATAAATTGAACAATGCCAGGGATGCGTTTAAGGCTATCGATAAAATCAAGACGAACTTGTGCGTCTTCAAGTTTCGTAACAACTGAAATGTTATCCCAGTTATTTCTTACTTGTACTTTTTCGTCAACACGTCGCAATACAATTTTAATGTTATTTTCTAACACTTTAGTAAAGCGTTTACGGACCGAACGGCTTTTAATGGCTATTTCAGGATGTAGTTTGACGATAAATTTAAGCATAGTTCACTCTTAGACTGCGGGAATTCGCGCTCCCAGGCATTTGGCGCGGGATTATAGCAAAAAATTCAGCGCCTAGGAAACAACCAAGAGCAAAGGCTAAACAACAGTTGGGGCTTGTTGTGCTAATTCAGTATATTTTTCACGTAGCAGGTTCATTTTATCAATGCTTTTATCGGTACTGTAGGCTCTAAATAATGTAAGTACTTTTAAAATACCATGATATATATCTTGCTCAGCAAGCGTACCACTTGGCCTACGGGCTTTAATATAAGGTGTCCAAAAACTAACCGTTAACTTTAGTGTATGTGCTAAATCAATGACATCTTGCTCATCAATAGCAATCATTTCACTGTCGCGAAGTCCTAAAATAATTTTACGAACTTGCTCTAACAACTCTAACTGAAAATCAATATAAGCTTGTTTTAAATCAGCATCTCTAGAGAGAATATCCCCGAGATTATCGTAAAAAAAATGATAGCGCCACATCAGCTCAAATAACGAATCTAGGTAAGCCGTTAAATGATTAAATGCATCATCATCTTTATTAATAGGTTTAAAGTGAGTATTTAAATGATCGCGATACAGCGCAAAAATATGACGGATAATGTCTTCTTTATTTTTAAAATGATAATAAAGATTACCCGGGCTCATCCCTAAGTTTGATGCAATATGATTTGTCGTTATTGCACGCTCACCATTTTCGTTAAACAACAAAATACTGGTGTGTATTATTTTATCCTTGGTATTCATATGCTAATACTCAAATTATCTATAGGCTACATTACACTCAAAAGAGGTAAACAGTATAAACAAATATGAATCATTAAAACACTCCCACCATGGACTGACCTGTTTAAAGAAAGTAAGTGTTTATATGCTTTTTAGCTAGGCTGCTTTGTGGCATAAACACTGTTAAACTAGCGCTAAAATAATAAATAGTGAACATTATGAAAGTTATTGCAATTTACCCTGGCACCTTTGATCCACTAACTAATGGGCACACAGACCTTATTCAACGTGCAGCTAAAATGTTTGATACTGTATTAGTTGCGGTTGCTAATAACCCAAGTAAAAAACCCTGCTTTAACCTTGAAGAACGTGTTGAGCTTGCAAACACTATTTTAAGCCACATAGATAATGTTAAGGTGATTGGTTTTTCTGGTTTATTGGCTGACCTTGCGCGCGAGCACAATGCTAATGTACTTATTCGCGGTATTAGAGCTGTATCTGATTTTGACTATGAATTTCAATTAGCTAACATGAACCGCCGCCTGAACCCTGACTTAGAAAGTGTATTTTTAACACCCGCAGAGCGAAATTCATTTATTTCATCAACACTCGTTAAAGAAGTAGCTCGCCACAATGGTGATGTAAGCGAGTTTGTAGACCCTGTAATTGTTAAAGCGCTAAAAACTAAATTGGGCTGTGGTGCCAGTTAATAATAAATAAGGCCTGTTAGCACTGAAATCCATTACTAATAGGCCCTTTTATTAAACACTTTATTTAGCTTTCCTTCTAACCAAGCAAGTTTTAAAATATCTTTACCTATAAAGAAAACTAAAACCATGGTCAAATCTGTAAAATTTATACCTACTATGTACACCCACCAGAACCACCAAAATTCATAATGGTGCATAACATCATTATCTATATACATTGCAAAAAATAGTGAGGTGTTTATACCTAAACCAAATAATAAATAAATGTATACGCTGCTAATCTTTATAAAAAAACCAGATAAAATAATAACAAATAGAGTAATAATATCGAATAAGAAAAAATCGAAGTAAGTAATCGCGTCCATATCAATAAACATACTAGAAGAGTAAGAAAGTGCCATGATGAAAGATAGCCAAACAATGCTTTTATCTGCGCTATTTATAGAGCTTGCTAAAGAATATAAAAAAGCCATCAAAAAGCCCCATTGTACAAAAATACCTATATAAAACGAGATATTTGTATTTAAAAGTAGCTCAACCATTTTACTCCAACACTAGATAAAAAATTATTATACCGCTTTACATATTACGGCAACATCAAATAAAGACACAAAATCACTCTTCTTTTAAGTTGAGCTTTACTGCCTCAGCGATCTAAATTTAACTTTCTAACACATCTTAAAAGCTTGTTTAAGCCTAAAAAATCCTTATTGATGATTAATACCAATGCCATGGTAAAATCGACAAAATACATCCCGAATGTGTAAATGGTCCAAAACCACCAATAGTAAAGAGTGCCAACGATTACAATATCGTAATGCATACCCAGGAACAGACACGTATTAATAAATAGACCAACAATTACATAGACAAAAGCAATGGGGACAGGATTTTTACATACAGCTCGCCAAAGTAATAAAGTACCTATGGTAGCAAAATCAAAATAAAAGTAATTTAAGTGAGGAGTCGAAGTTCGAGGATCCATAAAAAGACTTGAAGTATAAGAAATCAGCATAATGAATGATAACTGTAGCAGGCTTTTATCTGCCTTATTTATACTTGCTGATAGATTATATAAAAATGAAATTAAAAAGAACCAAGTAAATAATAGCCCTATATTATCGCCTAAATCGACAAGACTCCAGAGTAGGTCAGCCATCAACTGTCCTTTTCAAACTAGTAATCAAACCATTTCTAAATTTCATCAAGTATAAAAACCTTTGTTTATAAAAAATATAGCTACCATTATAAAATCAGCAGCATTGACCCCTATCGCGTAAGCATTCCAAAGCCACCAGTAGCTTGTATTATTTGATATATAGATGTCGTAATGCATGAGAAAGTGTAGAGCTGAGTTCATAGAATATATAGATAGGTAATACCATCATGCCAGAGCCGCCTAAGAGAAATAATAACTAGAAGAGTTAAAATATCGGAAAACAAAAAATCTAGATAAGTTACCGTATCCATATTTGTAAATATACTAAACGAATATGAAACACTCATAACCAAAGACAAATACACTCTTTCTTTATTAGGCTTATTAATCGAATGAGCAAGGGAGTACAAAAAAGCCATAAGAAATCCCCATTGTACAAATGCACCTATGTACAGAGAAACTGTTGGGCTAATTAAAAGTTCATTCAATATTTTTCAACTTTTTAAAGTTCAATGCAACCCCTCTTTTAAAAATGGTATTTTTATTGAATACTAGTGACAGAAACATTAAAACATCGAACATATTAACGCCAATAGAATAAACACTCCAATACCACCAAGGCTCATAGTTATATAAAACGTATAGATCGTAATGCAATATTAAGGTGAGCACAGCATTTATTGTTAACGCAAAGATGATGAAGTGAAAGGCTATAGAACGGTGAAGTACTTTTAAGTGCTCTAAAATTAATAAAGCTAAAATTGTAATAAAATCGTAGAGCATCGAGTTTAAATATAGACTTTCTAATAAGTCTATATAACCACTAAAAACATATGAGCAGAGCATAAGCGCAGATAAATAAACAGGAGACTTATTTTCTTTATTTATCGTAGAGGCCAAAGAGTACAGGAAGGCCATTAAAAAGCCCCACTGAGTGAAGGCTTTTACATAAACCATTAGGGGTTCAGTAACGTACATTTAAGCTAAGTGACTTTGTGGGTATCGTTTGGCTTGAAGTAATTAAGGAGTTTATTTTTTAATTTATGAAGACCAAGTAAGTCCCTATCTACAATTAAAATAACAATCATTATAAGGTCGATTATATTGACCGAAAATGTATACAAGTCCCATAAAAACCAAGGTTCTCTGTTATTGTTAACATACATATCTAGGTACATACACAAACTCAATAATGAATTAACTATAAGACCTATTAATATATACATAAATGAGGGAGTTGTTTTTTTTAATAGTAAATAAACTGATAGTAGAGCTATTACAGTAGCATAATCATAAAGAGCCCAATCAAGGTAAAGAGAGTTTTCTATTGATAACCATGTAAAAAAATAATCTGATGCGGTATATGAAAGCATCATAATGAAAGAACTGAGCAATAAGGTTGTATTTCTTTTTATATCTAATGAAAAAACAAAAACATTAAAAAAGAACGCCATCAAAAAGCCCCATGAAGCAAAAGCTGATAACGAAAAAAAACCAAAAAACTCAGTTAGAAACATTCATGACCTTCAATATTTATTTTGGTTTACTTGTATCAAGTATAACCCCACCACGCTGTAGATTATCACTGCTCGCTGCAGAAATAGCCTCTTGAGAGAAGCTTACTGTATCAGATTGCAGGGTTTTAGGGCTAGCAGTTTGTTCCATTGCAGGCTTTAATTGTTGTGTTTTGTTGTATGCTTGCATTTGTACTTGGCTATTAGCTGAAACTTGCATGTGATTGATCCTTGTAAAAGTTTTAGTTATATTTGGTGCAACTTTTAACCACATTATTATGTAGATAAATGCATCACCTGTTTAAAGTAGTGATAACTATTTTGCTATCTATCTTATACAAAGCAACCAATGTGCCAACTTTTTTTGACACCTTAAAACTCACTCAAAACATATTTATATAATCAAACCAAACAACTCCGACCAGTTTACTGCAAACATAAAAAAACGCACAGGGATAACCGTACGTTTTTTGTATCCAGGGAGTTTAAGCTACGTATTTACACGGGATCTCCGCACGTGTACTTAGCTTCAAAATATATTCCATTGCTACTTCGTCACAATTTTCTTTACGAAGGCAAAGTTCACAATCTTTCATTACTTTTTCAGGCAAAGAGTCTTTGCTACAAAAAGTAAAACGTTGTTGTTCAAAAAAGTCTGGTACGCGTGTTAATACAATAACTCGGTTAAGTGCCAATTTTTTGGCTTTAGTAAGTAGGTGCTCTACAAGCTGTCTTCCCTGCCCCGACACTTTACTTTGTGGGTTTATGCCGAGTGAGCGTATTTCAGCAAGGCCTGTATCGTATATGTATAACGACGCACAGCCCGACACTTTTCCATTTATTTCTGTTACTGCAAACTCGTTAATAGAGTGCACCATATCGCTTTTTGCACGAGGCAGGTTTTCACCTACCGTTGCCCAATGCTGTATAAGTGTGGCAATTGCTTCTACATCATCTAAATTTGCATCACGTACCGTTATTTGCTGTTTTTTTTTGGCTTCTTTAACAGCATTAGTTACTTGTTCAATAGACGTCCCACCAAGGGCCTTACGTGCTTTTATACACGCATCAATTTCAAGCACTGGATAAACATCGTCTTCAAATACAGTGTTTACTGACTTGTACTGCTCAAGTGATAGCTCTTCAAGCGTTTTACCTTCGCTAATCGCAAGCTGTACAAGTACACCTACAATGTGATGCCCTTCTCTAAATGGCACTCCTTTAGCAACTAAGTAATCAGCAAGCTCGGTGGCATTTGCATGCCCTCCTTTTGCTGCTGCAAGAGTTTTATCACCATTTACTTTAACGCCTTTAATACATGCTTGCGCCATATGAATACATGCAAGCCATGTTGGCATAGCGTCGAATAAGCCTTCTTTGTCTTCTTGCATATCTTTATTGTATGCAAGTGGCAGCGCTTTTAACGTCATCATCATAGCGCTAAATGCACCAAATACACGCCCGGTTTTACCGCGAATAAGCTCGAGTGCATCTGGATTTTTTTTCTGAGGCATGAGCGATGAGCCTGATGTTACGTTATCAGCAAGCTCTATAAATCCGGCTTCACCCGAATTATAAAAAATCAGATCCTCTGACATACGAGATAAGTGAATCATCGAAATAGACGCACAACTTAAAAGATCTAAAACAAAGTCACGATCAGATACGCCATCAAGGCTGTTTTTTGTAGCCGCTGTAAAGCCTAATCCGTGTGCTAATGCTTGGCGATCAATCGGATAAGCTGTGCCGGCTAATGCACCACTGCCTAATGGGCAAAAATTCATGCGCGCTTTAGCATCTTGCAAACGGCTTTCATCACGCTCTAGCATTTCTACATATGCCATACACCAGTGGCTAAATAGTACTGGTTGTGCGCGTTGCAAGTGCGTGTAACCTGGTAATATTGTACCAAGCTCTCGCTCTGCGAGCGCTACAAACTCACCTTTAAGCTGTGCAATGGCATCTAGTAAATGATCGGCTGTATCACGGCACCATAATCTAAAATCGGTGGCAACTTGGTCATTACGGCTTCGGCCTGTATGTAATTTTTTAGCTAAATCACCTACTTTTTCAATTAGAGCAGCTTCAACATGTGAATGAATGTCTTCTGCACCTGAAGTAGCAACTGATTGTGGATCAGCTTTAACTTCTTCAAGTAGCTCATTTAATGCAGCAACTAATTTTGTATGCTCGTCACTTGAAAGTACATTTACCTGTTCAAGTGCACCAGCCCATGCCACAGAGCCAATAATATCTTGCTCTGCTAACTGGTAGTCAAAGGGAAGAGAGTCGTTAAATTGCTTAAACGCCTCATCTGGACCCGTAGAAAAACGTCCGCCCCATAATGCCATGAAATCTCTCCAAACCCTGTAGTGCCCCTTTTATAAGGGGCTATAAATAATTTACTTTTTAGCCAATGCTGAAATTCTGCTTGAAAGCGAGAATAAACGAATAAAGCCTTCAGCGTGTGACTGGTCGTACACATCATCTTCACCAAATGTAGCAAATGCTTCGCTGTATAAGCTATTTGGTGATTGCTTTTGAACCGCGGTTACTTGACCTTTGTATAGCTTAAGTACCACTTCACCTGTTGCCACTTTAGAAAGTGCTTCTGCACCGGCTAAAATAGAATCTTTAAGTGGTGTAAACCAACGTCCGTCGTACACTAAATGTGAAAATTCACCACCTAGTACTTCTTTCCATTTACGGCTTGCTTTATCAAGCACTAGCTCGTCAATGGCTTGAAGCGCAGCCATAATTACTGTGCCACCTGGCGTTTCATAACAACCGCGTGACTTCATACCTACTAAACGGTTTTCTACAATATCAACACGTCCAACGCCATGAGGTGATGCAATATCGTTTAATTTAACTAAACAGTCATATGGTTTAAGTTCTTCGCCATTTACAGCAACCACTTCGCCTTCAACAACTTTTAAAGTTACTAGTTCTGATTTATCTGGTGCTTGCTCTGGAGAATTAGTCCAAGTCCATACTTGTTCAGTTGGTTGACACCATGGGTCTTCAAGCTCACCACCTTCGTGCGAAATATGCCATGCGTTAGCATCACGGCTATAAATTTTTGTAGCAGATGCTGAACACGGAATGTCACGCTCTGCTAAGTAATCAAGTAATGATTCACGGCTCGATAAGTCCCACTCACGCCATGGCGCAATTACTTTTAAATCAGGGGCAAGGGCCGCAAAACATGATTCAAAACGGACTTGGTCATTACCTTTACCAGTACAACCATGAGAAAGTGCATCAGCACCTACTTTACGTGCAATTTCAACTTGTGCTTTAGCAATAATTGGGCGCGCCATAGACGTACCTAATAAATAAGTGCCTTCGTAAATTGAGCCTGTTTTAAGCGTTGGGTAAATGTAATCACTTACCATTTCATCTTTTAAGTCAACTACGTAACATTCAGATGCACCAGAGGCAATTGCTTTAGCTTCTACGCCTTCAAGCTCTTCAGCGCCTTGACCTACATCAGCAACAAACGCGATTACTTCACAGCCGTAGTTTTCTTTTAACCATGGAACGATAGCCGACGTATCAAGACCACCAGAATAGGCTAAAACGACTTTTTTAATTGAACTCATAGGTGTTCCTTAACAAAATTTGGATTTAGTAATGTAACTAGCAGAGCATTTTGCGCATGCATGCGATTCTCTGCTTGTTGAATAATTTTAGATGCTGGACCATCCATTACCTCAGAGGTAATTTCAAATTCACGGTGTGCCGGTTGGCAATGTAATACCGTAGTCGCACCAGTTTGATCTAGCAATGCCTGATTTAATTGATAAGGCATGTATTTTTCTTTTACTTGCTCAAGCGGCGTTGTATCACCCATTGATACCCATGTATCTGCGTATACAACATTTGCACCAACCGCAGCTTCAACTCTATCGCTCACCATAACTGATGCGCCATTCATTGCTGCAATTTGCTCAGCTTTCTTAAGTATTTGCGAATCTGGTGAACATCCTTTTGGGGTTACAGCAACAAAGTCAGTACCTAGCGTTGCAGCAAGTAACATCAATGAATGAGTCACGTTATTGCCCTCTCCCAAGTAAGCTACTTTAAGCTCACTTACATCACCATGTACTTCTTGAAGTGTTAAAAAATCAGCAAGAGCTTGGCAAGGGTGGTACAAGTCACATAAGCTATTAACTACAGGTACTGATGCATATTCACCTAACGTAGTTAATGTACTGTGTTGATTAACACGCGCTACAATACCGTCGGCCCAAGTAGAAATATTAAGTGCAAAATCTTTAATTGATTCGCGTGCACCCATAGCACCATTTTGCTGATCTAAATAAACAGCATGACCGCCAAGGCGATTAATGCCTATATCAAATGATAAACGTGTACGTAAACTTTGCTTTTCAAACAATGTTACGATTGATTTTCCTGATAATACTTGGCTGTATTTTTCTGGCTTTGCTTTAATATCGCGCGCTAACTTTAATAAATTAAGTGCGCCTTCTTTGTCTAACTCTAAACCCGTTAAAAAATTCTCAAACATAATAAACCTATGGTGTAATCTTTGTTCCGACATGCTCACCTTGTAACAGAGCAGTTAAGTTTTCTGGCTTTTGCCAGCTGGAAATATACACACCGCGTCGTAAATGTTGGGCAGCGTGAAGACTGGTCTTAACTTTGACCTCCATCCCGCCCACAATTACTCCATCTGTAATTAAAGTATCAATGTGTTTTGTGTCAAGTTGATGTAACGGCTGTTTATTTGCATCAAGTACCGCTTCTACATCTGTCATAAAAATAAGTTCTGCATTTAAATTACTAGCAATAGCCGCTGCAGCTTCATCTGCATTTACGTTATACCAAAGCCCTTGTTCATCAAAGCCGATAGAGCTAACAATAGGTAAACGACCTATTTTAAGTAAATCACTAATTATAGAATCGTCGTTGCTTTTGCACTTACCTACTAAGCAAAGCGCTTTTAGCTTTTGAGTAGCAGTCACACCCGCTTCAAAAAGGCTTAAGCCAACAGGTTTATGCCCTGCATTAATCGCCTGAGTCATTAATTGTTTATTAGCACAACCTGCAAGTGCCCCAACTATATAAGGCATTTGCTCTGCTGGACTAATACGTAAGCCTTGGTGTTTAGCACTGGCAAAACCGGCTTGCTTAAGCCATGTATCAACTAAAGAGCCACCACCGTGCACAATGACAAACTCATTATTTTTTTGCTCATTGAGTACATCAAATAACGCTTTTGCTGCATTTTCTGTATTAAGTACTGCACCACCGAGTTTAATAACCCACGTTTTTTTACTCATTTAAAACGCCCCTTTTAAGCCGGTCGTGTGCTCTAAATTCATAGAAATATTAATACATTGCAAAGCTTGACCAGCAGCACCTTTTAATAAGTTATCAATCGCAGACATTACAATTAACTGCGTGCCTTGTTGTTGCCAACCAATATCAACAAATGGCTGCTTAGCTACACCTTTAATTGAAGGTATTTTATTGCCTAACAAACGAATTAATGGCTCGTTAGCAAGTACTTGATAAGCCGATGCAACGTTTTCCTTGGTAACGCCTGGCTTAAGTTGTACATAAATAGTTTCTAAAATACCGCGCGGGAAATTACCTAAATGCGGTGTAAATAACACTTTGTGGCCAAGGTATTGTTCAATTTCAGGACCGTGGCGGTGGTTAAACAAACCATAAGGTGCAAGCGATACCTCACAAAAATGTGTTCCTACACTCGCTTTACGCCCTGCACCCGTAACACCCGATACGGCATTAATAATAATACTTTCACTGCTCAATAAGCCTGCTTTTTTAAGCGGTTTAAGTGCATTAAGTGCGGCAGTTGGGTAACAGCCTGCAACAGCAATTAGCTTTGCGTTAGCTATAGCATCACTGTTCCACTCTGCTAAACCGTAAGCCGCTTCATTTAAAAGCTCTGGGTGTTGATGCTCAAAACCATAGTAAGTAACGTAATCATCATTACTTGCTAGGCGATAACCACCAGACAAATCAAATACTTTTTTACCCATAGCTAAAAATTGAGGCGCTAAATCAACACTTACTTTGTGATCGGTACATAAACATACATAGTCAGCATCATTTTGAATGTCATCAAAAGCTGATGCACTAAGAGGAAGTAAAGGACAATCTAGTAAGCCAAGGTGCTCTGGATATAAATCACTTAGTAATTTATTTTTATCTAAGCTACCCTCAGATACATAACAGCCTGTTAAGGTAAGGTTTGGATGATTAGCAACTAAGCTTGCTAACTCTGCGCCGCTGTAACCGCTTGCGCCAATAATAACTACATTCATTGATTACTCGTTATTTTTAAATTTACTGCTAAATATATATGTTGTTCGCTTAAACTAGCTAAAACGCTAAATTAAGACTTAATTTAATGAATTTGTAGATTATCGTCGCATTATTTTCATAGCTTTACTTTAATATATTTATGCTTAAAAAGTGAATTGATATTCATCATAAATACTTTTATATTGTTATGCAATTAAATTGAATAATAATTTTGGATTTTTTTATGCCTTTGCCTTCGTTTATTTCTATGTATCAACAATTGATTGCAGCCCCTTCTATTAGCGCAATTGAAGACAACCTGTGTATGAGCAACAAAAACGTAATCGAACTCCTTGCAAACTGGTGTGAAACACTTGGTTTTACGTGTGAAATTATTGAACTAGAAGGCGGTAAGGGCCGCTTTAATTTATTAGCAAAACGCGGGGAAGGCGATGGCGGATTAATGCTTGCGGGCCACACTGATACAGTGCCTTTTGATGACAGCCGCTGGAACCACAATCCGTTTAAACTTACCGAACTCGACAATAAATTGTACGGGCTAGGAAGCATTGATATGAAAGGCTTTTTTGCTTTTGTATTACATGCGATTAGTGAGCTTGATGAAAAGCAGCAAACTCAACCTATTTTAATACTCGCCACTGCCGATGAAGAAACAACTATGGCAGGTGCACAGCAAATATGTAAGCACCCTAATTTAAAACCTGCGCGCTGTATAATTGGCGAACCTACTGATATGACTCCAGTATTTATGCACAAGGGCCATATGAGTACAGCAATAAGAGTAGTTGGTCGCTCTGGGCATAGCTCAGATCCCGAACGTGGCCTTAACGCCATTGAAGTAATGCATAAAGTGATTACAAAATTGATGTTCTTAAAAGAGCAACTAAAGCATAAGTATTCAATAAATCACTTTGAAATTCCTTATCCAACATTAAATTTAGGTAATATTCATGGTGGCGATAACGCGAATAGAATTTGTGGTTGCTGTGAAATGCATATAGATATGCGCCCATTACCGAACTACAAGCATTAGTACTTGATGCAACAAAAGAGATAAACCAGCAATATCCAAATGCGGTGAGCGTTATCGATTTGCATGAACCGATCCCGGCATTTAGTGGTAGTACTGACAGTGCTTTGGTAAAAATGACTGAAAAAATAGCGGGTCAAAAAGCGGTCGCGGTAAATTATTGCACTGAAGCACCGTTTATCCAGCAACTCGGTTGTGAAACAATTGTAATGGGCCCAGGCTCAATTAACCAAGCGCATCAGCCTGATGAGTTTTTAGCGATGGAAAAAATAAAACCATCGCAACAAATAATCACCGACATAATAAAAGCAAACTGCTTTAGCAATCAGAGCCACTAACTGCTTATATCACCACAAAATAATAAAGGCGCCAATTGGCGCCTTTATTATTTAATGCAAAACTAAAGCCTAATCACCTTTAACTTCTAAGTTAATAAACTTAACTAGCTCTTCAGGTTGCCCTACTAGCATCATGACTTGTTGATTAATTTCCATCATGCTTTTACCCTCAGGTAACTTTGCAGATACACTGAATGAATTTAAACCTTTAGCAAAGCTAGTTAAAGCTTCAGCTATGTCTTCAGTAACAGGCGCTTGTTGCAACTGTTGCTCTAGTGTCATTTCCATCTGCTCAAGCGTCATACCTTGCTTTTCAAGCTCGCTTGATAATAAATCTTTTAACTTACCTTGGTTATTTAAAACAAAGCTAACATTGCGCGGCTCTAACTTACTCATTGCTTGCATAACAAGTGTTTGCTGCTGTAACTCTTGCTCGTAAGTAAGTGGCTGATTACCCGCTTCTTGCTGCGCTTTACTAATCGCTAATGAAGCATCCATTAATGCTTTTGAATTAGCCAAGCCCATATCCATATTAAAACTAACAATGTCTTTTGCATCAAGCTTAACTACTACATCACTGTTGCCAGACTCTTCATCGTAATCAAGTGATGAATGTAAATCGTAACTTGCCGACGCTAGCATTTCGTTTGTATCTGCAGGTAATTTTGAAACAAAATCTTTATCAAACTGAAAGCTTTTTACATCAAATGATGTATGCGGTGATATTTTATCTGGCTCGTAACCAGTTATTTCAATGCTTTGAATATTAGCAACATTGTCACCCTCAGGGCTTATTACTTCCATGTTTGTTATTTCTACGCTTTTTGAAATAACACTTGCCGATAAACCAGCGTATTTAAATGTAGCGCCAGTTTGATCGCTTACTAAAGCAAGTTGCTTATCTACTTCTGCACGCACTTCTTGTGTAGCTACATAATTTGCATAGCTCACGCCACCAACGCCCGCAGCTACAATTGCTGCAACTATTACTAACTTTTTCATGTTATTTCCTTATTCTATTCTTTGTGTAAACCGAGTTTTCTTAAGAGTAACATTACACATTAACACCCGTAAGTGTTAATTAATTAAACTAAGCAACTCATGTACTGTTTTAACTGGCGTAATTTTAGCACCAAGCCCTTCCATTGATTTATGATAATTACGAAATGGAATATATATTTCAGTAAAACCATGTTGTGCTGCTTCTTTAACACGTGGTACACCACTGTCGATTGGGCGTACATCGCCGTTTAAGCTAAGCTCACCCATAATACACGTGGTACGAGGTACAACAAATTCGTTTAAGCTACTAAGTAATGCGGTAACCAATGCTAAATCAATACACGTTTCTGTTTCATCAATTCTTAAGCCGCCAACAATATTAAAAAAAGTATCGTGAAATATTTTAGTTTTAGTGTGTTTGCGTAATATACCAGTCAGCATTTTTATACGGTTCATATTTAAACCAACACAAACACGCTGCGGAAATTCTGCCTCGGTTTCGGTCGTTAAACACTGAATTTCGAGCAATAAATTACGATTGCCTTTACGAATACAGGTAATTGTAGACCCTGGTGAATCGGTTGTAGAACCCGATAAAAATATTTCGCTTGGATTATCCACGCTCAACATCCCACGTTCACACATTTTAAAAATGCCCACAGTATCAATATCACCAAAGCGGTTTTTATTTGCCCTAAGGGTTCGAATTTGCCCATCATTGGTATCTATGTGTAAAAGCGCATCGACAATATGTACGAGTGTTTGAGGGCCTGCTATTTCGTTATTTTTATTTACGTGAGCAATAATGAACATGGTTACATCATTTTGCTTACAGTATTGAGTTAACGCTTGGGCTGCACTTTTTACTTGCGATGGCGAACCTGGGCTGCCATTTGCCGTATCGGTTACAACAGCTTGAATAGAGTCAATGACAGCAAACTTAATTTTATTTTTTTCAAGCTCTTCAATAATAGTTTCAACACTGGTTTCTGAAAGTAAATAAAGCTCGTCAGGGTTATAGTTTAACTTTAAACGATTTACCCTGTTTTTAAACTGAGATAAAGACTCTTCTGCCGTACAGTAAAGTGATGGCATACGTTGTGACATTCTCGCCACTAGGTCAGATAGCAATGTTGTTTTACCAGCACCTGGATCACCTGAAATTATATTAACAGAGCCGGTAGTTACACCACCGCTTAGCACACGATCGAGCTCGCCAATTTCTGTCAGCTGTTTTTCTGCCTCTGACGTAGCAATATCATTAATTTTTTTAGAGCCGCCACCAGCACCGCCAGCATAACCGCCTACATTTGCTCGAACTGACGCCTTTTTACTTTGTCCTGCTGAAGGTTTAAATTCTGCTAATGTGTTCCATGCACCGCAGCGGCACTGACCTTGCCAACGAGGGTAGTTCATGCCACATTCTGTACACACAAACTCTATTTTTGCCGCTTTAGTCATTTATAACCTTATCTACGATTCTCTAATTTTAAAAACATTTACTGCTAATAACTTATTTTGCCACTTCAAGCATTTATTTAGCAACATACTCTTGCCTACATAAAAATCTAGCGCGACAATCATTAAATACAAATGATGTTTCTTTTTAGCGATAATTTAGGGCATACTTTTTGCTTTGTGATAGTTTAAAGTAACTTGCCAACAAAATGGCATATAACACATAACAACAAGAGCTAATCGATAGTAACTAAAATAATCGTACCTATATTAATTACATAGCGCGATTTAACGTTTATTAAATTTTTAATAAATGGACTTAACAGTATACCTACTTTTTCAATTAGACGGTGATGGTTTTATAAATGGCTGATGACATAATGCTCAAACACGAAGACCTCGTGAATGAGTTAAAAACATATTTAGGCAATGCTAAATTTGACCTGATTTTTAAATCAAAAACTGCGGGGTTAACTAAACCTGAGCAATTTTTGATGAAAATGGAAATGTCGCGCTTATCTCAGCCTGTGGCACGCTTTGTTGATCTTCGTGGATTAGTAACAGGCCAAGTAAAACCGTATGAGCATAACGGTAAACAGCACTTTATGGATGACACAGCCATTGAAGTGTTTGAAAAAGCGCTAAAACAGCATGGCGAATACACCCTAGCCGTTTACGAAGCCGTAATGAATACAGAAAATAACCACCGCGTATTACAAAAACAAGCCGCCGAAAAATCAGAATTACAAGAATTAGAAAGTAACTTAAGCACTGAAGTCATTAAGTTTGCCTCTTACGAGAGTCGCCGTGAAGAGCGAATGAATTACTCTATAAAAGTAACTATTGATTACAAAGATAAAAAGAACATTGCAGCGAGTACTTCAGATATATCTTTAAGCGGTTGTAAGGTTAAGCTAGCAACTCGTTACTCTATAAAAAAAGGCGAGCTAATTGCAATGCGCCTAGTGGGTCTTGAACAAGATTTTGAGTTGGGTTTAAAAAATGGCATTCAGTACGAAGTTGTTGCCGTAGAAAACATTTCTCGCGAATTTAACCACATCCGCTTAAAACGCACTTATATAGAAAATAACGATCCCTTTAATGACTTTTTAGAAAGCTTTATTCACGGTAATAAACGTCGTTATAAAGTAAATTTAGATAATACGCTAGATGCTGTAGTATCTAAGGGCTATGAGCAATATTACATCCCTCGTGTAACGTCTTTATATGTATTTTTAAGCAAAAAAGATGATCAATATTACCCAAGTCTTAGCCTTACTACTGAAAATAATATTTTTATCCAACGCTATTTTACCGATGAAAGAAAAATACCGTGTTTGTACAATGTACTTAATCATCAACGTATTACACAATTACTAACCCAAATTACTGCGGTCAAAGAAGATTATCTTTATACATTTACTCATGTATCATCAGGTAAAATTTATTACTACTCAGCGACACGTACCGAACTAACTAACAGCCCCAAGTTACGTGATCTATTTTTAGGTTTTGGTAGCCAAAAAGAGAGCTGGAAGTGTTTTAAAATACAAATAATGCCAAGCCATCCTGACGACTCTTTTATACCCCTTTCACTACCTAATAGTGCTGGTGAAAATATAGAAAAACTCAATAAGCCGCCATCACCTCGCGTAAAGGGCCTTATAAAAGACGTTAAATATATTGTAGTACTAACAAGTATCGGCAATAAAACAGAGCAAGCAGATTATAAACAACTTACTTTTGACAAAGCGCTAGTAAATCAGCTTAAGCATTTTGGCCACGCCAAACACAAAACGCCACCTTATTTAGACATTGTGCCACTTGAATACGTAAATTTACGCTCACATAAGCGCTACCTTTATAAGACACCAGTTAGCATCACAATTAATGGTGAAGTATTTAACGGTTATACACGTGATTTTTCAGTGATGGGTTTACAGTTAGAGTGCGAGCAACCTGCTACATTCAAAAAAGGCGATATAGTACTTTTAACATTTCCTGAGCTTCAAAAAATAACTAAAAAGCATAAACTTAGCGAACTAAAGTACGAAATAATGGCTATTAGTAAGTCATTCACTACTATTAACCTAAAAGCGAATCGCATTGCTGAGTTACCCCATGCTGGCGTGACTTTCTTCACTCAGTTAATAGAAGGAAATAAAGACAAGCTTAAAGTATCTGAAGAAGCACCTAAAGTAGAAGGCTTATCTACCGCGCTTAGAAATATGGTTACAAAAAGTGTATGCCAATTTCCGCTGTATTTACACAAAGAAGCTGCACACTTTAAAACGGGTGCAATTGGTTATGGTTTATACGCAAGCCCTATGCATGTTATTTTACAAAACTTTGGTTTATTAAGTAACAAAACTGACTTTTCGAGTATTCTTACCGAAGAGCAAATTATTAATGTTATAACGCCTAATATAAAAGATCGCAGTCGCCAAGATGCACCGCTTGCTTTCACAATCGCGATTAACTTCGACCCTCGTAAGGGTAACATTGAAGAGGCCATTGTTAGCCAATGCACTCTAGGCGAAGACTACTCAAGCTTTTATAAACAAATTAGTAAAGACATTACATCGCAACTTATATTTGTAATGCGTTTATATATTTCGCGCACAGGTCGCCCTGACACTGACTACCTCTCTAATGAGCTAAAATACGTAAGCCAATATGCAATGCACAAAGCAAAAGATTTAGAAGAAGCTTTATGGGCTGTTGCAGGCGTGGGTGATGTAGTAGATATAACTGAAGAAGCTTTAAGCCATTTAGAACTTAGAAAAGAGCAAGTTGAACAAATGGGCCGTCGTAAGCTAATTTGGTTAAACCGCTTACGCTAAGCGGTTTAACTTAATTTATTTTAAAGTGTTGGTTGTTTTTCTAACGGAATAGCCAACATATACAGCAATTGCAATAATGACCCTTCACAAATAGCCGCTTTCGCTTGCTCAACTACTTTAGGTTTACCATGTACAGCAACACCAAGGCCTGCTTTTGCCATCATGACTAAATCGTTTGCGCCATCCCCAATAGCTACAGTTTGTGTTTTTTCAAGCCCTAGTTTTTGCTGAAGCGCCTCTAAAATAACTGCTTTTTGCTGCGCATCTATAATTGTACCCAGTACCTTACCTGTTAATTTATCATCTTTAAATTCAAGCACATTAGCGTGTACTTCATCTAAATTAATAAGCGCTTGAACGCGCTCAGCAAACGGTACAAAACCTCCAGAAGCTATTGCTAAATACCAATTATGCTGCTTTAAAATTTGGCATAATGCTTTAATACCAGGCATTAAAGGCAATGCATTTTTTAGCTCTTCAATTAAGCCTTTTTCAATACCTGTAAGCTTCGCTACACGCTGATTTAAGCTCTCGCTAAAATCAAGCTTACCGGCCATAGCAAGTGCGGTTACAGAGGCAACTTCATCGTATACATCTGCAAGGCGTGCTATTTCGTCTATGCACTCAATAGTTATTGCAGTTGAATCCATATCCATAACCAATAAACCAGGCTCATATAAATTAGGTGGAGTAACAACTTGCACTAATTGACAATCAATCGTGTTTGAAAACTCTTGAAGCACTAACGGGTTTATAGCTTGCTCTGCATTTTGCGCGTAAAAACACAATGCAGGTGCAAGCCCTAAATCTGGTTGATATTGGCATATAGCAGTGACGGTTTGGTTATGCGTAGCTAAAAAATCAATAATGCTAACAATGTGTTTTTCTTCAAAATCACCTGCAAACGCGATGCTGAATAACCCTAATGCTTTATTGGGAATATAATCAAGAAATGTAAATACACCATCACTAAAGCCAAACCATTTATTTAAAGTTAAGTGTTGTAATGGCTGCTCAGCAGTTGGCTGTGCCATGTTGATTTGCGACATGGGATCTCCGTGTTTATTTTTATTTTCCTGATAGTTGGCATATCAAAACTGGTATTCTCAACACTAAATTCGCCATCAGGTGGGGTTTAAGGTTATAGTTAGTGTAGTTGTAACATCAAATCAAAATGCTGTCAGCAGCATAAACGGTGACTATGAAAAATAACCATATTAAAAACCCTATTACCGCTTCACAAAGAAAGCGACTCGTTCGCTTAATACTTGCGGCTGGCTGTTTTGTATTATTAAGCTGGGTAGGCGTTAATAGTAGTTTTCAAAGTCATAAGTTACTTTATGATAGTGCAGACAACACCGCAAAAAGCCTCACTCAATTTATGGCTTTGAATGTAAAAACACCGCTTATTGAAAAAAACAAACCACAACTCAATGCCATTTGTAATGACATAAGCAAAGATGAGTTTGTGCTTTCGGCGACTATTTACGATCAACAGGGTATTTTATTAGCCAGTAGCGACAATTGGCAGTCGCACCATGTTTATGGTCAGCTTTCTGACTCTACGCCTGGGATAAGCAAGTTAAAAACGCCTTTTATGGAGCCGGTAATAAGCGACGATGACCGCCCTATTGGCTTTGTTTCAGTAACTTATTTAACTCGCGCCGCGATAGCTAAAAGCCACAACCATTTTCACGATTTAGGTCGCCAGGTACTATTAATGCTAGTAATTGCTTGTATTTTTACGTGGCAATTAGGCCGAGGTTTAAAACGCTGGCAAGTAAACCGTTATATGCAAAAAACATCTGAGCAAGAATCGTAAAGCTGCTTTGCAAGCGCTTCTCTATCGCTGTGTGGTTTTAAATCACATAACGCGTTAAATACATCAGGTATATGCAGCGGTGTGTTTATTTCACCTTGGTAACCACTTAACGGCATTGAAGGTGAGTCGGTTTCAAGCACTAAGTTATCTGGCTCAATAGCAGCAATAACAGCCCGTGTTTTTACTGCGCGATCATAGGTAATAACACCGCCTACACCAAGTTTAAAGCCGTGTTTTATATAATACTGCGCTTGTTGGATTGATCCCGAAAAGGCATGAATCACCCCGCCATTTTTTGGCTTGCACCGTTTAAATGATTGCGCAATTAAATCGTGACTTTGTCTGTGATGTACAATAAGCGGTAAGCTTAGCTCGTTAGAAAGCCTTATTTGCTGTTCAAATAAATAAGTTTGTTTAGAGAGGTTTTCAATACTTCGATCAAGCCCGCACTCCCCAATAGCTACCAGTTGGCGCTTATTTTCAGTCGCAAAATCAAATAACGCTTCTATGTGCGATTCTTTATGTTGCTCTAAAAAATAAGGATGTAGCCCAGCGGCTATTTTTATACTTGGGTAAGTTGCTTTGAGCTTTATGAGGGTATGCGATTGAGCAAGCGTAATACCTGGCACAACAAACTGATTAACTCCCTTTGCTACACACTCGTTTATGAGCGATTCACGATTCAAATCAAACTCGCTAAAGTCGAGATGGCAATGAGAGTCAATAAATTGCACGGTTACTTACTCATCTATTTATTAAGGGTTTAAGCGCGTAACTTGCCAGCTGTTATCGGCTTGGCGCTGATACATAAAACGGTCGTGCAAACGATGCGCTCCGCCTTGCCAAAACTCAATTTTAGTGGGTACTACGCAGTAACCACCCCAAAAATCAGGTAATGGAATTGCACCTTTAGCAAACTTATTTTTCATATTAGCAAAGGTTTCCATTAGTACTTTACGTGATGACACCGGACGACTTTGCGCTGATGCCCACGCTGCTAATTGGCTTTCTTTAGGACGAGATAAAAAGTACTTTGCCACAGCAGAAGTTGGTAACGGTTTAGCCTCGCCATAAACAATAACTTGGCGTTCCATGTGATGCCACGGAAAGTGAAGCGATATTTTGTTATTACCTTTAAGCTCCTGCGCTTTACGCGAACCTGTATTGGTAAAAAATACAAAGCCGTTATCATCCAGGTGCTTTAAAAGCACTATACGCTGTGAAGGCTGACCGGTTTCATCAACAGTTGCTACAACCATCGCTGTTGGATCGGGTAATTGGCTTGCTACAGCATGCTCAAGCCATGTTTCGAACTGCTTGAATGGGTCATCTTGCAAGTTATCTTCGCTTAACGCGTCTTGCAGGTATTCACGGCGGATATCTTCGAGTTTCATAACAAATCCTTTAAATAAAGACTTAGAAAAGAGCTTAGAGTAGCGAGCTTAAAACAATAGATATTGAGTAGTAAAAAATATTAAGATTCAGGTATATGTGATAGCAATAACACCGAGTCTCGGGTGTATTCCATAGCAGTAAACACAGAGTCTCAGGTGTATCGTTGGGTTTCGTTTCACTCAACCCAACCTACAACGCAAACTACACAACTCAGATATCTGCAAGTGTAGAAGTGCTGACAAGACGGAGTGCTTTTTTATGCCAAGGAGCATACATTTAGTATGTGACTTAGGCTAAAAAAGCACGACAACGCAGTCAAAGCGAACTACACGCAGCAGATTACATTTGCTCCATAACTTCAATACCAAGTAAGTCTAATCCCGTTTCTAATGTTCTTGAAACCAAATTACACAACACTAAACGGCTATCGCGCACGCTTGGCTCTACGCCTTCTTTAAGTACTGGGCAGGCTTCGTAAAATGTCATGTATAAGCTTGCAAGCTCGTATAAGTAACCACATAGTACGTGCGGTGTTGCTTCGCTGATCATTAAATCAAGTACTTCTTCGAGCTGTAGTAGCTTAAGTGCAAGTGCTTTTTCTTGAGGCTCAACAATTGCAACGTCTGAATTTAATGTAGCAGCATCAACGCCTGATTTGCGGAAAATACTGCGTACGCGTGTATAAGCATATTGTAAGTAAGGAGCGGTTGCGCCTTCAAAACTTAGCATGCTGTCCCAGTTAAAAATGTAATCACTGGTACGGTGCTTAGAAAGGTCGGCATATTTAACTGCGCCAATACCTACTTTACGGGCAATTTCGCTGCGATCGCTATCACTTAAATCAGACTCACGTTCAGCTAATTTTGCTGCTGCGCGGTTAATTGACTCTTCTAATAAATCAGCAAGTTTTACTGTGCCGCCAGTACGTGTTTTAAATGGTTTATTATCGGCGCCCATCATGGTGCCGAACGGGCAAAACTCGTAGCTTGTTTCGTCTCTTAATAAACCAGCTTTACGCGCTGTTAGCTCTACTTGGTTAAAGTGTAGATTTTGACGTGCATCTACAAAAATTAAGATGCGATCAGCACCTAATTTATTTGAACGGTAGTCACATGCCGCTAAGTCTGTTGTTGCATATAAAAAACCACCGCCAGATTTTTGTACGATAAAGGCTGATGGCTCGCCATCTTTATTAGCTAGCTCATCTAAAAACACCACTTGCGCGCCTTGCGACTCTACGGCAATGTTTTTATCTTTAAGTAGGCTAATAATATCGTTAAGCTCTGCATTGTATGCGCTTTCAGCCATAATATCGGCTTGGGTAAGCGTTACATTTAAACGCTTGTATACTTCTTCAGAGTGTTTAACTGAGGTGGCTATAAATAGTTTCCAAAGTTTTTCACAATGCGCATCGCCGCCTTGTAATTTAACAACGTAGTCACGTGCTTTATCTGCAAAGCCTTCTTCGTCGTCAAAGCGTTTTTTAGCATCGCGGTAAAAAGTTTCTAAATCAGCAAGCGCAACAGTATCTAAGTCAACGCCTTGACTAATTTGATCTTCTAAATGCGCGATTAACATACCAAATTGCGTGCCCCAATCACCCATATGATTTTGACGCACAACCGTATCGCCTCTAAATTCAAGCGCACGTACAATTGAGTCACCAATAATAGTTGAACGTAAATGACCTACGTGCATTTCTTTAGCTAGGTTTGGTGATGAATAATCAACAACTACTTTTTGTGGCTTAGCGTGCTCGTTTACAGCTAGTTTTGCATCATTGTTAGCCGCTTTCACGCTTTGCGCTAAAAACTCAGGCTTTAAATGAATATTAATAAAACCTGGACCCGCAATTTCAGTCTTTTGTGCAATATCGCTTACATCAAGGTTATCAATAATTTTTTGTGCAAGCTCACGCGGGTTGCTTTTCATTTTTTTAGCTGCGCCCATGGCTGCATTAATTTGGTAATCACCAAATTGTGGACGCGTGCTTTGCGTTACTGCCGGGTTTGTGTCTTCAGGTAAGCCTGCACCGACCATAGCTGCAATGGCTTTTTCAATTAAAATAGTACGAATATTCATATTTTTTTACCTTTATAAACCCGCCAAAGCAGGTTTTCTTTTAATTCTTGTAAATGAGCTCTAGTTTTCGCGTGTATGGCTAAACGTTACTTCTGGGTAACGCTCTACCGATAAGTTAAGGTTTACACGGCTCGGTGCAATGTAAGTTAAGTTATCACCGCCATCGAGAGCTAAATTGCTTTCGCATTTACGTTTAAATTCTTCAAACTTTTTAACGTCATCACTGCTTACCCAGCGTGCCGTATTCACGTTTACGCCTTCATAAATAGCATCAACGTTATATTCTGCTTTTAAACGTGCTACAACCACATCAAACTGAAGTACGCCTACCGCGCCTACTATTAAGTCGTTATTAATAAGTGGTCTAAATACCTGTACAGCCCCTTCTTCAGAAAGCTGTACTAAGCCTTTTAATAATTGCTTTTGCTTAAGCGGATCGCGAAGGCGAATACGACGAAATAGTTCAGGGGCGAAGTTAGGAATACCACTAAATTTAAGTTTTTCGCCTTGCGTGAACGTATCACCAATTTGAATTGTACCGTGGTTATGCAAGCCAATAATGTCGCCAGCGAAAGCATCTGCGGCACGTTCACGATCGCCCGCCATAAAGGTTACCGCATCAGAAATGCTCACTTGCTTGCCAATTCGCACGTGATTCATTTTCATGCCTTGGCTGTACTTACCCGATACAATACGCATAAATGCAATACGGTCACGGTGTTTAGGGTCCATGTTGGCCTGAATTTTAAATACAAA
>LAZR01000439.1_pt1 | contig 35046 bp, 35 predicted proteins | sample 329461 | NCBI WGS metagenome assembly LAZR01 (sample SAMN03002196, study PRJNA259156) | marine sediment metagenome | biome: sea floor; feature: Hydrothermal impacted sediments; material: marine sediment; isolation source: Loki non-amplified sample from Loki's castle hydrothermal vent sediment ...
TATATTTTAAGATCTCAATTTCCTTACTCCAAAATGACATCTTTTGTCTCTCATTTGACAAAATATGTCACTTATCAGGCAAAATTCTATTATCTCCTTTACTTTTTCTTCTTATGGAGTTTTTCAGGAAGATTTTAAACCGTATTTATCGATGAGGTACCGCAATGTGCGGTAGCTGACGCCAAGGTGAGAAGCTGTTTCCTTGAGGTTACCGTTGGCAGCCTGGCGAGCCTCTTTGATATAATTTTGGGCAATTTCATCAAGATGTGAATTGAGGTTAAAACCCTGCTGAAAAAGGAGGTTGGTTTCCGGCTTTTTATGGGGTTTTAAAAGTTCTTCAGGAAGGCTGTCTTCTGTTATTGTCCCCCTATCCTCGATGGCGACGATTCTTTCTATCAGATTCTCGAGCTCCCTGACATTCCCTGGCCAAGGGTAGGATTCGAAGATATTCATCACTTCGGGAACAATTCTTTTCATCTTTTTTCCCATCTTTTTGCAGTATTTCTTGAGGAAATGAGAGACAAGGAGAGGCAGGTCTTCTTTTTTCTCTCTTAAAGGGGGCATTTCAAAAGAAATGACATTCAGGCGGTAAAAGAGGTCTTCCCTGAATTTCTCTTCCTCGATTTTCTTCTTTAAATTTTGATTGGTAGCGGCGATGATCCGGACATCAACCGGAATTTCCTCAGTCCCACCCACTCTTCTTACCTTCTTATCCTGGATAGCCCCAAGGAGCTTCACCTGAGTCCAGGGAGACATCTCTCCCACCTCGTCTAAAAATAAAACTCCTTTCTCTGCCACTTCGAACATGCCTTTTTTATTAACCACTGCGCCTGTAAAAGACCCCTTCACATGGCCAAAAAGCTCGCTCTCCAGCAGATTTTCGGGAAGAGCGCCGCAGTTTATGGAGACAAACCGATTATCCCAGCGCTGGCTGAGAAGATGAACCGCTCGGGCAGCCATCTCTTTTCCCGTACCGCTTTCTCCAGTTATAAGTACGGTGGAATCTGTTGCCGCAAGCTTTTCAATCAAGCTGTAGATCTCCTTCATTTTCTTACTTTTGCCCACCATGTTCTTGAAACTATATTTCTCCTTGAGTTCTTTTTTAAGAAAAATATTCTCTTCTTTAAGCTTTATCTTTTCCAGCCCTTGAGAAACAATGATTTTCAGCTCTTCCACGTCAAAAGGCTTCACCACATAATCTATGGCCCCTGCTTTAAAAGCCTCCACCGCCTGTTTGATTGTCCCGTAAGCTGTTATCATGATGACAGGAATCCCGGGCTTTTTCTCCTTGACCTTGCGGAGAAGCTCCATTCCGCTTATCTGCGGGAGCCTTATATCGGAGAGAATAAGGTCAAAGTCTTCTTCATCTATCAATTCAAGGGCTTTTTGGGCAGAAAGGGATTTCTTTACTCTGTAGCCTTCCTTTTTAAAGATTACGTTGAGCATATCGAGAACGCTCTTTTCATCGTCTATTATGAGTATTTTATCCATCTTTCTTTTTCTTTACACTTTTCAGTATTCTTGGATTTCCAGGTCCCCTCAGGGGAAGAGTTATGACGATCTCTGTTCCTTTATCAAGCTCAGAGTCAATCTTGATTTCCCCTTTATAGTCGCCCACAATCCGGTGAACAACAGCCATCCCAATTCCCTGCCCACCCTCAAAACCAGAATAGAAAGGTTCAAAAATCCTTTCTTTTTCTTCTTCGGTCATGCCCTTTCCGGTATCGGCCATCCTTAATTGGATTTCATCCTTTTTCTCCTGGTTGAAATCAACAGTCAACGTCCCGCCATCGGGCATTGCTCTGAGCGAATTCTTAATGATATTCCAGAACAACTGCTTGAACTGGCTGCCGCTTCCAAAATATCGAACATGGACTGATTTGAAATTCCCCTCAACCCGAAAGTTCCCGTTTAGCTCGCCGCCGCTTTGAAGCAAGACCACGGTTTCTTCTAAAATAGCTGAGAGGTCGATAGAGGAAAAGGCTTGCTTGACCGGGGAAGCTAAATTCAGGAATTGCTCAATGGATCGAGAAACTCTCCCTGATTCTTTAACAATGATATTCATCAGATCTTTTTGCTCTTCGTGCAGGTTTAATTCGTCTTTCAGAACCTGAACAGAGCCTGAGATTGCTGCCAGGGGATTCCGGATTTCATGAGCCAGTTGGGCTGAGACCTCTCCAGCCACTGCCAGCCGATTTTTTATTTCAAGCTCTTTTTGAATCAGGCGAAGCTCGTCCCTCGTTTTCTGTAAACTCCCGGTCAGGTAATTCATTAAAAAGGCCACGAGGAAAAAGGCACTCCAGGCAATAAAAATATTGTTTATAACAAGACCCAGAGAAATTTCCGGAATTTCCTCGGGAGCAAAAGAAGGAATGATTCTCCGATACATCAAAACCACAAGATAACCAAAAAAGATGGCAGAGAGGGCCGCAGTCAGATAGGCAGCCCGCTTGGAGAGAACGATGCTTGCTGCAATTATTCCTAAAATATAAAGGAAGTAAAAAGACCCTTGTAATCCTCCAGAAATATAGACAAGGGCTGTAATCAAAAGGAGGTCGAAGAATATTTGTAAGTAAGCCTGAGGGATAAGATATTTTCCCCAGATATAAAAAATAAAATAGATGACTGAGAGAACGTAGAATAAGAGGATTAAGTAGTAAAAGGAATTAAGCGGGAGAAAAACTGATGTGCTGTATTGAATTATAACGGCTGAAACTACAAGAGACGTTACTATGATTAAACGAAGGAGAATTAGCCATAAGATATCTTTTTTTTTTGTATCTATCTCCTCAGTTTCCCGTCTTTTTTGCATTTTGGATGTTCTTCTTGATTCTTTTCGACCCCCTGTCTTGCGAAAATTATCTTTGTCTTCTGTCTATCTACTCCTTAAAACTGCTGCATCAGACTGAAGACAGGCAGGTACATGGAAATAACGATCGATCCGATTAATCCTCCGATGCAGATAAGAAGAATGGGCTCCAATATAGAAAGAAGGGACCCCACTGCAGTTTCAACCTCATCATCATAAAAATCGGCTACCTTCCCCAACATTGAATCCAGATTTCCCGTGGCTTCACCCACACTTACCATCTGTGTTACCATTATGGGAAACATAGCTTTTTCTCTAAGGGCATCTGTAAGATTTCCTCCCTCGGAGACCATGGTTCGGGCCGCAACAATACGCTCTTCTAAGACAACATTTCCAGCCGTAGTGGAGGTGATTTTAAGACTTTCCAGCATGGGCACACCTCCAGAAAGGAGTGTGGCTAAAGTTCGCGTGATTCGAGAGAAGGCAACCTTCCGGAACAATTGTCCAAAAAGAGGCATTTTAAGCATCGATATATCAATGATCCTTCTTCCTACCTTTGTTTTCTTAAAATACCTGAAAAGAAAAATACCGCCTATAAACCCGAGAAAGATGAACAATATATATTTCTCGACAAACTGACTGATAACCATAACCACCAACGTAAGGAGGGGCATATCTGCTCCCAACTCGATAAAAATATTAGAAAAGACCGGAACAACCTTCCACATCATGAAAATCGTAATTACAATAGAAAAAATCAAAACAGCCACAGGGTATGTCATTGCCTGTTTGATCTGGGCCTTTAACTTGACAATACTTTCCAAATACTCGGCTAAGCGCTGCAGCATAACATCAAGCGAACCGCTCTGCTCTCCTGAGGCCACAAGATTGCAGTAGAGGTTATCAAAGACCTTGGGAAATTTCCTTTTGGCCTCATTTAAAGTGGAACCAGACTCAACATCTTTCCTAATGGTTTGAATTACAGTTTTAAAATAAACGTTCTTTGTCTGATCGGCCAGCATGGTCAAGCTTTGAATCAAAGGAAGATCTGCGTCTACCAAAACAGAAATTTGCCTGCTGTAGATCGATAATTCTTTGAGATTGACTTTTTCTCTTTTAAGAAAGGGGATCTTTATCTCAACTCTTTTCTTTGAGACATCAAAGACGGTTATCTGCTCTCTCTTCAGAGTTCTTGTCAAGTCTGCTATGGACTTAGCAACACGCTCTCCATTGACAACATCTCCATAACGATTTTTACCTTTCCAGACAAAAACAGCCATCTCATTCCTCCTTTTATTTTCTCATATTAGATCGAGAAAAGCCTTCAGTTGCCATTTTGCCGACTCCTCCTCTTTCAATTATCTCTGTCAATTCTTCCGGTCTGTAGGATACTCTCATGGCGGTCTCGAGGGTGATTTGCCCTCTGGTATAAAGGCTGGCCAAAGATTGGTTAAAAGTCATCATCCCATATTTCTCTTGGCCCATCTGCATGGCGGAGTATATTTGGTGGAGTTTATTTTCTCTTATGAGATTCCTGATCGCTGCATTAGGGATGAGGATCTCCATAGCCAGAACTCTTCCGTTTCCGTCCGCTCGAGGCAAGAGGGCCTGAGTCAACACCGCTTCCAAGCACATGGAAAGTGTGATTCTTACTTGAGCCTGGTACTGAGCAGGGAAAATATCGACAATCCTTGAAACCGTCTCAGATGCTGAATTAGTATGAAGGGTTGAGAGAGTAAGATGCCCGGTTTCGGCCACGTGCAAGGTGGCTTCCACGGTCTCCAAATCTCTCATTTCCCCGACAAAAACAACATCTGGATCTTCTCTTAAAACAGAACGAAGCGCGTTGGGGTAAGACAATGTGTCAGAACCGAGTTCCCTTTGGTTTATCATGGCCTTACCAGCAGAGAAAAAATATTCAATAGGATCTTCTATGGTTACTATATGAACTCCTCTTTCTGCATTGATATGTTCAATCATGCAAGCTAGAGTTGTTGACTTCCCACAGCCTGTTGACCCTGTCACCAAGACCAATCCCCGGGGCAGAGCGCAAAGCTGGGCAACTCTTGGCGGAACGCCCAACTTAGAAAAGCTCCACATCTGGCTAAGAAATCTCCGAAAGGCTCCTGCAACTGATCCTCTCTGCATGAAGACATTCCCCCGAAAGCGTCCCATCTCTTTTATGCCAAAAGAGAAATCAAGCTCCAATTTCTGTTCAAACGTTTTCTTCTGCTTATCTGTTAATAAACTATAGATAAGATTCTTGGTTTCAACCGCAGTTAAAGGTGGGTGGTCGAGCGAGATCAATCTGCCATCCACTCGGATCCGTGGTGGGATGTTGGTTGTTATATGTAAATCACTTGCATTCCTATCACATGCAACTTTAAGCATTTCATGCATTGTTTGTGTCATTTTTTGTCTCCGCGTCCTTTACAGTTTCTCTTAAAACTTCCTCGATGGTTGTAACTCCGTCTTTTATCTTAGTCAACCCGCTTTGACGCAAGCTGATCATTCCGTTCTTGATAGCTACCGCTTTTATTTCCCTGGGTTGCCCCTTACTCAAAATAATCTCTCTTATACGATCAGTTATTTCCATGACTTCAAAAAGACCGGTCCTTCCTTTGTAGCCTGTGTCATTGCAAGCAGAACAACCCTTGGTTTTAAAGGCTTTCACTTTCCCTGCTTCTTCTGGAGAAAAGCCAATGTCAACAAGGGCTTCAGGAGCAAGTTTTTGTTCTTCACGGCATTTTTTGCACAGGCGTCTCACAAGCCTTTGGGCTACGATTAGAGCAAGAGAGTCTGCGATCAAAAAGGGTTCGACATCCATGTTCACCAGCCTCATAATTGTGCCTGCTGCATCGTTGGTATGAACAGTGGAGAAGACCAGATGGCCAGTTAGCGCAGCTTTAATAGCAATATCAACAGTCTCATAATCCCTCATCTCACCGACGAGCATGATATCCGGATCCTGTCTTAAGAAAGATCTAAGAGAAGTAGCAAAATTTAAACCAATCTCGTCCTTTATATTAACCTGGTTTATTCCAGGCATATAAAACTCTACAGGATCTTCAGCCGTCATGATGTTTTTTTCCTTGGCGTTTAAATTGGAAATAGCGGAATACAAAGTATTTGTCTTCCCGCTTCCTGTAGGTCCAGTGACCAGAATAATTCCCCAGGGCCTGACGATAGCTTTCTCAAAAACGTCAAGAGATTCTCGCTCAAAACCTAATTTCGTAAGGTCTAACTGCAACATTTCACGGTCAAGAATACGGGAAACAATTTTCTCCCCAAAAATCGTTGGGATGCAAGATACTCTCATATCAACTTCTTTGCGATTGTTCTCCCCCCATTTTACTCTCATTTTTATCCGCCCGTCCTGAGGCAGCCTCTTTTCTGCTATATCCATTGTAGCGAGGATCTTTACCCGTGATAGCACCGGATTTTTGAACTTCATGGCTAGATCCATCATTTCATGAAGAATGCCGTCAATGCGGTATCTCACTCGGAAGGAGCGCTCATACGGCTCAAAATGGACATCACTGGCTCCTTTTCTTATGGCATCCATAAATATCGTGTTCACAAGAGTGATGACAGGAGCTTCTTCTGTGGAATGAACCAGCTCCTCCATACTATACTCTTCCCCTTCTTCCTCAATGACGTCTACTGCTCCGTCATCAGCATGCGCGATTTCATCTATTATTTCTTTAACACGGTCGGAATCAGTAGAGCCGTAATATTTGTTTATGGCATCATTAATCCCGGACTCTGAGGCAATAACAGGCTGGATGCTCAAGCTCGTACGAAACCTGACATTTTCGATGACATCCAAATCTGTTGGGTCGACCATGGCCATTGTTAAAAAAGACCGAATTCTATGAATAGGCATAATCATGTGTTTTTTGGCAATGTCGACGGGGATAAGATTGATGACATCGGGGTAGACTTCGAATTGACTGAGGTCAATATAAGGATAGCCCAGCTGGCGGCTCAATGCCTGGGCCATTTCTTCTTCTGAAACATGACCTAAGGTTACTAGAGCACTTCCGATAGAAACTTTATTCTTCTTTTCATAATCAAAAGCAGTCTTCAGTTGGTCTTTATTTATGACTTTTTCACGGACAAGAAGTTCGCCAAGGTTTGATCCCATTATTGATCCTCAAAAGGTTCCTTTAAAAATAAACAATTTGACAATATTTGTCAACTCCTATCAAGTTTGTCTTTCTTGAAACAGCTCTCAAATAATTCATAAATAATAGACGGTCACTGCAGGTTATTTTTCTCTTCTTCCCAAAAACAGTTTCTTCAAATAGTCTCCACAGGTTATTAACAGCAAGCTCATATGGTTGCAGAGTGCTCTCATACTGTCAATCATCAGTAGAGAGGATATGAAAGATGAATTTTGCATTCATTCCCTCACCTGAAAAGGCTAAAAAGTTCACCGCAGTCGAGGATACATACAAGCCAAAATCACCCTACAGACTGGGAGATGTTGGGAAATGAGGTGTTGGGAAATGGGGCCAGGCTGCTTTTAAAAAAACCGGCCGCAAATCTAACCGCTCTATGAGAAATGGGGCCAGGCCCCATTTACGCCTTTTATGCGTCGGCTCTATGAATCCAGATCTTGTTTACTATCATACGAACAAATATAAATATTTCATTGATTATGAGTTTGTGCTTCCCGAAAAATAAAATCTATCTTCACCTAAAGATGGACCGAATTTTAAACATAAATTGTCAAACTATCCCGTCTTTCATTATTTATAGACTTCTTGATAATCAATAACTTTGAAGTCACAGGTAGACATAATTTATATTATATTCCTCATCGATTTTTTAGTATTACGCCCGCAATGACACTTTTTTCTTCGACAGATAGAGCAAAAATGTTACCTAATTACTGAGCATAAATACCTGTCCTTATCTCTTTCCCCGGAGTTATCAGGATATTCTCTTGATGACAAGGACATGAATAAAAAACGCAGTGGAAAAAGAAATGATGATCGATACAAGAGTCCCCCACCCCAACCCAAGCGGGATATACGTGGACCTCACAAGCACTCCATACAAAACCACGCTCACTGCACTGAAAAGTGCAACTTTCATCACCGCAGAGGAAAACAGCGGTCCCTGAGAAAAATAAGTGATCAATACAGTGCTCAGGAACATGGCTGGAAACATGGCGAATATGCCGCCCAACAGCGGGCCCCCGATCTTTCCCATCGCCACTGCGAGAGCAATTATCGTTCCGCTTAAGAGTCCCCGGAACAGTAAAGTGCCGACAGTGTGCGTTATCTCTCGGGCGGACTTTGATTTTACTCTAATTCCCTTTTCAATTATGAAATACGAAATGAACACCACGATGACATAGATCATTAATGAAAGATAAAAATTGCTGAACTTAAAAACTAACAAACTAAACGAACACAAAGCCCAAAAAAGTGCCGAGCCAGATAACGCCATCCAAAAGTTCACTCTGACCAGGGCGATATACGCAACCAGAAACAACGCGTTGACAGCTCCGATGATCGGCACAATCGTTGTCGCTTCAACTGCCACACCAGGAGACTGCGTCCAACCGATGAAAAACAGAGACACGAGCAGAGTGGAGGGAAGACCTATGATAATACCGCCTAATTTTGTTCCATATTTATCAGCGATCAAAGTCGCGATTGTGACCCAAGCACCGCCCACAATGAAGGAAAGGACCAACTTAATAATGAACGTATCGATCATGACTCAATAGGAAACATAATTCATTTATCCTTCCTCAATAATCGTTAGAGAAATGGGGCCTGGCCCCATTTTCGGACCCGTGAAAGGATATGGTTTTCTCCGGATAAAAAAAAACGGCCACGAATCTGACCGCTCTAAGGTCTAATTAAAAAACTACTAAACAAAGTGTTTATCCGCACAAGAAGCACAGATCTTATCAGCTTTACGAATGTTGGGCATTCTTGCTGTAGCAATAGGTTTTTCTCTACTTTCTGGCAATTCTTCAGCCCCTCTGAACTGGCTTTGAACTACCAGATTGCACTTTTCTGGATTGTCGTCTCTTGTAGAACAGCGCATGTATACACCCTTTATTTCTTCGCCTTCGGCTTTGTACCATACGCCACACTGAACACAGTAGCCAAGAGGATCATATTGCGTCACATCTTTAAGACAATGTTTACATCTCATCTTCCATCTCCATTTTGATTGAGGGAAGATTTTATTCGCAGGGGGCCATGAAGTCAAGGTAAGGATTACGCTAGCAGGGTAGAGAAATGGGGACAGGCCCCATTTACGGATCAATTTCCATAGAATAATTGCTGAAGGATGAGAGAGCATTCCTGAATTCCAGCCCCAAATTCCGGATTTCAAATTTCATTATTTTTCTGATTTTTTGATAATCAATAACTTTGAAATCACAGGTTAACATAATAATAGATATGAGGCTTGTAGCATAACAAGGATATTGATAGAATATTACTGTGTTTTCATTGCTATGATGCATGGGTTCATTAATTCAAGATGTTATTTGAGCTTCAGTTTTCACATTTTATTGCATGCGGTATAGTAATTGTTGGGCCTAAATCGACCAGTGGAGGGCTACAAAATGGATGAACAATCTAAGCAAGAAAAGTTTGCCGTACTCATTGATGGAGACAATGCGCAAGCGTCACTTCTTCCTCAGATCTTGGCAGAAATTAGCAAATTCGGCATGATCACAGTCAAGCGGATATATGGAGACTGGACCACTACAAGCATGAATAGCTGGAAAAAATTACTCCACAAACATGCTATTCAACCGATTCAGCAGTTCAGGTATACGGTCGGCAAGAATGCAACAGATAGCGCGATGATAATCGATGCGATGGATCTACTCCACAGCAACGATGTTGGCGGCTTTTGCATTGTTTCCAGTGATAGCGATTACACACGACTAGCAACAAGAATAAGAGAGGAAGGGCTTTTTGTCATTGGAGTCGGGGAGAAGAAAACTCCAGAAGCCTTCACCAACGCATGCAATCAATTTATCTATTGCGAGAACCTTACTGAAACAAAGGAAACGAACAAAATAACGAAAAAGGAAGAGAAGTCTGATCTGTCTGACCCTGAGCCTCTTCTTCTTAAAGCGTTCGAGATGGTTGCGAGGGAAGAAGAATGGATTAATCTGTCGACAATGGGGTCTGTTCTTCGTCGATTGGACCCGGCATTTGATCCCCGGACATTTGGTCACAAAGGTCTCCTGTCGCTCATTAAGGATTGCCGCAAAACATTTACACTCAAACGAGACGATTCGAAAACTCCATCGGTGATCTACGTCGCACTGACTGCCCAACAAGCGGATGCAGGCAACAAATAGACCGCATCTGATCCTTGCAGTTAGGCTTCCGCAGCGCTACCAAGGATAAAAGCTCTTCCGTACAATGCTCCGAATACCAGATTTGCGCAAATCCATTCTTCGGATTGCTATAATCGGGGTGCTTCTCAACCACCTCCTGCATAATGGGAAGTCGAAGGCTTTAGGAGATTTGGCTTCCACTCGCCTCAAAAGATATGAAAATTCAGGATTATATAACTTTAATATTGTAGCTTCAGAAGGTTAAAACTTTGTCTGAACTTACTGTCCATTGGCTCAATTGGCTCATTGTGCTTATTTCAATACCATCTATCAGGTTTATTCCTTTGATTCCGCGAGCGTTGGCACACGTACCACAAGCCTTCACTACTCCACCCTTTTTTATGACCGATTTAAACATCCGTTCTAGATTGTAGTATCCCTCTGGAGTTGACTGTTTTGGGACCGCACATGTTACTGCATCTGCCAGCAGGAAAATACGAACCTCTGCATCAGCGTGTTCTTTTTGAATCATCATCGCTAGCCGCATAGCATTGTAGGCTTTTTCTGTCCCATACGGTGCATCGTTAATAATGAGTAAAACTTTCATATTTTTTACTCCCTTATAAGAATTCTAACTCGATCAGCGTCCTTTTTCAATCCAGGGAAGCCAAGGCTTTAATGTCTTTGGCTTCCTGCTCTGGATAATTTTTCATGGTGTGTAAACTTCTAGTTGCACCTACTTTCTTCCTTTCGTCTTTCGTATAGAATATTCATAATGGCTACCATCTTCTCCTGAGCCTCTGCCATAATAATGCCATTTAGGAAAATTGAAATCGGACGTGATAGATCGCGGCATGAGAAGCACCATCTCCAGGAATGACTCTAAATCAGGAACGTTGTAAATATTGACTTCAAATCCCCATTTATCCATCTGATCAAAGAAATTGCGCATGTTCTGAGTTTTCCAATTAATGGAAAAGCGGTTGATACCCCATTTTATAAACATATCGAGTATTTCCTGAGCTTTTTCTGGGGCACTGCTAATCAGAGGAGCTAAAAAATCAACAGGGCATTGCAAAATAGCATCGGGGTGGGCACTGGCTAATTTTCTGAACCCTTGCTCTTGCAGTCTTTCCACATTGCCGTTAAACCACAGGCGAGATTCATCAAAGCTGGAAGATTCAATGAATTTCAAAGCCTTATCTACCAAAATACCGCCTGACTTTAAATCGAGCTTAATTGACTTGCCTGTTTTTAACAAGCGATGGAGCAGACGATCCAAACTAAACCAATCTTCGTCTACATCCAGAGGGAGTTCTACAAAGGAATCGTGACGAAGAATCAACTCATTGGCTATGGGATCCATACGAACATCACATTCCCCCCAAGTAATCTCAGAAGCTAGAAATTGACGTAAGTTCACTTCGTCGTTTATACCATGCCAAACAAATTGAATATGCTGGGGCAGTTCTTTCTCGGGAATTAGTTCAGTTATGTCGTATGCTTTACCTTTGACCGTACGGGAAGGTAATCTGGTCCTTTTAGATTCGAAGATAGTATTCGCATGAAGTAGGAGAATTTCTTGATCTGGATCAATATTGGAAACCACCTTCAAATTATTGGGCTCGTTGTCTACAAAGGCGAAGATGTGATACCCTTTTTTTTGAAAATAGCGCACTCCAGCAACCTTCGAATTTTCTACTTCTTGTTCCCAGCCCCCAGGATTCATACGCAACAGTTCATCACTAAATTGAACTTTATACTCTTTACCTAATTTATTCAGGGATCTCAAGGTGTCGCTTAGAATTGATTCAGGCCGGCCAGTATTCAAGCCAACAAAGGTATTTGGCTGGAGTTGGAACCATCGAATAACCTCAAGCACTCCAGAAAATGGATGGTGGGACTGAAGGATATACTCCGAAGACCAGCGATGCTGATTATACCACTTTATGATCTCTCTCTGTTCCTCTGATGGAATTCGTAACTCTGCTAAAAAACTATCCACTTGATTCTCGTGTACAGTAATATCAGAGACATTAAGCTTTCGAAAAAAATGGGTGTCATGCTTTTTATCAAAGGCTTTCAGGACATGAAATACCATATAGCGCATATCTAGAATTGTACCGTCGATATCAAAAAGAATCATCAGCCGATCTTGAGGATATCGGCGCCGAGTTTTTTCATAATGATAGGTGAGTTCTGCCATCCAGTTTTTCTTCATTACTGGTTATCCCTCCTAATCTTTGAGCTAGATTTAATTTTTCGTGAAATCAGCCTAATGAAAATAGCAGGAGCAGAATTAACGATCCCACCAACTAGCTGAAGCTAACACTCTCTATGGCTTATATCACAGGGAAAAAATGAGGTCAATTGTTGGAAGACAAATGTCAAGCCCACGTAATAATGACCTGTTTTCTGCCATGTGATAGACCGGTGACGTCCGCATGACACAAAATGACTACAATTGCTCGCTATTGCCTAATGGTGAGTAAATGAGAGGTTGTCTCTGGCCCCTAAAAAGATGGCTCCTCGGGCAGGACTCGAACCTACAACCTAGTGGTTAACAGCCACCCGCTTTGATTTTTCAGAATCCAGATAGTAGAGTATTATTATCAACAAAACTTTGGAGGTAATAAATGCCCGTTATCCATGTAAATGTCTGGGAAGGTTTCGGACAGGAAAAAGCAAAAATCACAATCCAAAATATAACTAAGGTCTTTGTAGATTTAGGGATTCCCACTCAGGCTGTAGAAGTGATTATTCATGAAATCCAAAAATCACACTGGGGAATTGGTGGAGAACCTGCTTCAGAGAAGTTTAAAGATGTAATTCCGTAATGGCTTACAGAGCTTGGTAATATCAGATTCATTTAGACCCCTCTAAATCTGGCTGAAGGTGAGAAGACAGGAAGAACTTATTTTTATATCCGATTGTTCCTTTATCCGTCTTAAGCTTTAATCGGGGAGATCGAATTCGAACCGACGACCTTCTGATTCGCAGTCAGACGCCACCCCTATTTGAAAAACGGGAATTTACCCCCTTTTTTTGGCCCAAAATGGGATAATATTTCAAATCTAAATCATCGCAACTTACTGATATTATGTGAGTTATAGTAGTATACATAATAATAGATATGCGACGCAATCCTTCGCCTGGGGACAGGGTGGATTGATGTTCAAGGCTTGAGGATTGGCTTTATTGCCCAAACGAGAAACATAGAATGAGAAAGTGAACGAGTGCAATTAACTGGAAAGAAGGCAAACAAAATACTTGGGGTAAAGTGTATACCTTCCAAATATTTTCTTTATTCTATATTCTGCGACCATTAAAAAATATATAAGAAAATTTGTTCTTTAAACCTCTTATCCCCTCAGAATCATAAATCATTCTGGCAATCCCAGATATTACATCTGAAGCGCGCATTCTTATATCTTCTTCAGATTTGATTTCTTCAATTTTTGCTTCTGGAATGGCCGAATATTTTCCAAAAATATCATGAGTTAAACCAGTCTTAACTTTATTGATTAATCCTCTAATAAATTCAATGGACTTCGTGTCACCTTCATCAAAATAGCAGTTTCTTGATATAGATTTAATCAATAAATCCCTATAAAAGTGAGATAATGGGAACAGTAAATCCATTTTAAAATATGATAATCCGTCCATTGCAGAATTTATTGAATCTCTATCACCCAGTTCAATAAAAGCGCTATGAAGCCTTGATGAGAGTTTGACAACATTTATTATTTGCTTTTTTGGTTTCTTGAAATTTAATTGTTTCAATATTCTTTTCGGTTCGAAGTCATATATGCCTGGAAACACATCATAGCGAGCTGAAATATTTCTTATGGCATTTTCTAAATCAGGTAAAAGAGAATCAATGAGTACTCTCTGGGATAATAATTCTTGAAGAAGTTCTTCATATTTTTTAAACATCTGGTCTGACCGATTTATTTGGAATTTTACTCCATATATTTCAAATGAATAACTGTATTGATTTATAATTTTTATTCCGAATTCTCTTAAATAATATTTTGGGTCAATTATAAGAATAGGAACATCTTGAATTAATCTCCAAATTCTATTTCTTCTTTTGACATCTAAATGGATAATAATTTGATAAGCAAAATATGATTTTACTTCTCCAAGATAACCTAGCTTTCTTGCTTCTTGTTCAATTTCAAAAAGCCAGCTTAAATCCTTAGGGGATTCTATAGGAGCAATTACATTAGTCCGATACCAAAGATTTCCAGACCAGCTTTCATCCGCAAAACTCTCTTTCGGACTATCAAGAGAAAATAAACCGTCATCAAAAAGTAACACGAGAATGTCCCCCTATAAAATCAGTCTATGTTCTTGAGGGTAATTTCCACCCTTAATGATATCTTTTTCAATCTAGGGAAGCCAGGGCTTTAGGGTATTTGGCTTAAGCTCTACCTAAAATTTTTTTAGTATAGAATTTGGAAATCCCCCATGTTGAAAAAATGCCATAATTGTAGTACAAAAAAAACGAATTAAGTAAGAAGTTCCTGGAGGACAATGGACCAGCTATTTAAATGTGCCACCAAGGCTTCACCGGAAGTGAGCCTTATTCAGGCCGCCTTCAAACCGAATGAAGGACTTTTGAGGATATTATATCACAAGTTGAAGGGATATTCAGAACTGAAGATTAGAATGGAGTATCCAGGGATGAATATGATTATGGGGCATGGATCTAACTGAAGTATTGCTTTTCTTTTAATATGTGACCTTTGTATAGTAGTTTGTGTTCTTTACTATGTTTAGCTCAATCTGAACATCCAAACACCGAAGGACTGAAGCTTCTTTATTGGGGACCTACTTCAAAATGGTTGAGTCTCCATTTCGCTTAAATCATTGTAAATGACATTCCCCAACGGGGAGTTATATTCCTAAGTGCTATTTCCAATACTACTAATCATGTTTCATTAATCGTTCTTCCAAATTTCTAATTCTGTTCAATATTTCCAAATTTTTATTGTTTTGAACTTCAGTAATTGCTTTTTTTAGATATTTCCTCGCTTCCTTTTTACGATTTATCGAAATCGCTTGATTTGCTAAGTTTAAATAAGCATTTGCTTGATTTATTTCATCTCCTAGATTCTTATAAATCTGTGCTGCATCAATGATGCACTTCTTTGAGTCCTTTAAAATTCTTTTTGTAGTTTTTTGGCTACTCTGATTATAAAGAAAAGAGTCAATGTTACTGACGTTCTTTAGAAACAGTCTAAATTTTGTAGTTTTGATATTTTCTATTTTGTAATTCAGGTATTCATCAAAATGATATTCACCTTTTATCATTAAAACGTCTGCTAGTGTTTCACTAATTTGACTTGAACTGATTCCTTTGAAGGATTCAGTTATCAATTGTTGTGATTCACTCCGGTTTTGCTCAATCTTTCTTGTAAGGACTGTGAACTCCTCCTTTATGGATTCCAAGGCAAATTCCTTCCACCCCGGTGCTAAAACAAGATTCTTCTTCTTGTGTAGATTGAATTCGACTTCAATTATTATGCTTAGAGCTTTAGTCGCCATTAGAAATGCTTTGGCATTCTCATTATTGAGTCTATAAGAGAGTTCAATTCCCTTATCACATAGATTTATAATTTTTTCGTTGTTTTCTTTTCGCCCCAACATAGTAACCAAAGCCAATATGGAGTTCAGCATTAACTCTGCACTATTTGTTTTCTCAACTATCTTCCACAGAAGGAATGAGGCTTTGTCCAGTTGGCCTTTAGAGGCTAAATATAACGCGAGTGAATATCTATCTTCTTTTGCCATAACTTGAATTCATGAGTGAAAATTTCTATGAATTCTATAATTAAACTTCTGTCTGATAACTTTCATGACAAAAATTAGGCTCAAAGGGTATTTTAAAAACCATCTAAATTTTTTATGGGAACTAGAGGAAATAAAGAGTTCATAGCAATGGGCTCGCGTTGTTCTATTTAATTCTTCAATCTGTCGTTTTCCAATTTCAATAAATCCCCGAAAATTACTCCAGCTCAAACAGAGTGCAATCTCAGGAGATAATGGAATAGTCAATTCAACTTCCTTCTGACCCAATCCTGGACCCATAAGGCGTTGCTCTCTTAATTTTGGATTAAAAAGGGTGCATGGGTCATCGGAGGTAATAAACCGAGATTTGCTTCTCCCCACTATTACGAATGCCAAGCTCATATTTAATAAAATTTGAGTCACTTCTGGAAACATCTTCAAAATATTGAGTTTATGAGCATCTCTTTTGTAGTTTTTTAGGCTCTCAACAGTCCTCGACTTAATTCCATGATGTGCTGCTAATTTTTCGCCATGTGAAATTAGCTCATCAAGGAAATGTTCTAGATTAGCTTTCTGGCTAACAGTTCTCTGGAGCATAGTGGCTATAAAAATGCACAAAGATATGTGCTCCTCCTCTGATAATGGCAATAGATTTTTGATTTTCTGTCTGAACAAAATTGCAAAATCGTTCTCAATAGAAGAGAGGCTTTTTTCAATAGAATAATCCCTAGCCTTCCCTTCGACTTCAATAGTGTATAGATTGTTACTTGTTAATACATTTTTAGGTGCCTTCTTTCTTTTGTTCTTGCCGTTTTTATCAAAAATCCAAATAAAAGGCTCATATCCACCTGGAGTTTCTGGGTCAATAAATTCCCTGAGATAACATTTGGGAACAGAATGTTGTTTTTTATGATTCGACATAGGTTTTTATAAGTTTACATAATATCGATTGTGCGGCACAATCTTCCCGGGAAAGAGAAATTAGCTTTAAATTCGCTCTACTGTCTTTTTCAGAAATCGGGGAAGCTAGGGCTTTAGGGTTTTTGACTTCCACTTGTCTAAACTTCCATCTTTATTTTAGGCTCTTTATCTTAGAAGGTAGCAAAGCATTAGAGGTATTAGCTCTTAGACAAATAAGTTTTATGGTGATTTGTGTATGATTACCTTGTCTTCTGCTGACAATAGAACTGCAAAACAATGAATTCGATCTCTATATTCTCCTAAATAATAACTATAAAAATTTTTCTCAGAACCTATATTCAGAAAAACACCAAGTGGATAATCTAAATTCTGAAATAATAAGTCAATTTTTTTTAAATCATCTAAAGCATCTTTTTTTGATGAGTTCTTTTTTAGCTGGATAACCACGTAATTATCTTCTTTCCTTGAGGAATGAATTCCTTCTGAGTATGGGACATGAATAATTATGTCCGGCCTTATTCTGATACCATGGTCCTTCAATCTTTTTTGGTATTCTTGCTCAACGACTGCCCTGTTTGAAAAAACCAACTCCATTATTAATCTTTTATTTAGCTCAGATACAAGTTGTCCTTGATAACCTAGCTCAGATGAGAAGAAGCGTTTTTCTGTTATTACTTCCAATGATTCCTTGAAAACACGAAGAAATCTATCTTTATCCATACAATATTCTTGAGTAATTAGATTAGAGGTCTTATTATATTTAAAATACCTTTTACCCTTCGGCTCAAATTTTTTATTTCTGAGACTGAGAATTTAATGTGAGGTATCGAAAAACCTGACGGAATTTCAGGAATTGGATAAAGCATCTTATTTCTCAATGAGTTTAATAAAATACCTACCAGCCCAATACCAGTTCTGTGCCCAGTTTCTCTCGTTAAAGATACGAACATATTAATTTTGCTTTCATGTCTATGAGGCACAACTCTAGCATTCGTTCTTATCCATGCAGCTCCCATGGATTCAAAGGCATGATATAAAGAAAATCCTGCTGCCTCATGAACATCATCAACCAATAAATCCGAAGCATTTAGATATCTATCTGATATTTTTTTGTACTGGTTTGGATTGGGCATTTCATCCTCCTTTCTTAAGTCTAATAGAAACGGCTTCAGTTCTAAGCCAAAGCTTATCCTTTTTCATAGTGAAATATTTGTGAAGCTTAGAAGGATATATATATAAATCTGGCATTATCCCGAACTCATAATAAGGCAGCTCAAGTCTTCTGCTTAAAACCACCAATTGGCTATAAATGCTTCCCTCTGTTATAAAGACAATGAACGGAATTTTATTATATTTCTGTTTTCTTTCTATAAATGGACCGACTACAAATATTGATTCCCACGAGTCTAGCCAGTTTGTAGACAATTTCTTATTTGACAAGTTAAGATATTTAAAATATCGAGAATCATATCTTTCTGTATATGATAATTCTTGAAAATCCAACAAAGATGTAGGGTGTTTTATTTTCTTTAAATCTACATGTCTTATCCTATGGTACCAAGGAAATATTAATTGAGTTGTGCTCATGTCTACTCCTAAAATATATAAAGGTCATTTCATACGGAGCGAGTTAACATAATGATTATTAAAGAAGCAGAATTACTATTAATCTGTTTCCTTTTCAATCTTACTTTGAACTTCAACTGCTTTATCACAAATTTCGTTCATAAAATTACCCATCACATATATTTGTATAATGCTTTCAAAGTCAGGCTCCAAAGTTAATAAGCAAGAGGAAACGTGTAATAAAGAAATAGCAGAATTTTGGAGAGGACTAGCAAGTCCATAATTACTTGAACCAACAAGAAATATTTTGTCTTGAGAATCATCCATTAAACCAAGTCTATAAAACCCCTTTGAACCTCCATGGGAAGAATCGCAAGCAAGGTTATAGTATGGACGTAATTTATCAAGCTTAACAGATTGTGCTAGAGCTTTAAAATTTCTTTCTTTTAATATGGAGCTGGGAATCCAACCATAATCATCTTGAAATCTATCACTATACTTTTTGCATAGCCTCTCTGCTTCCTTTTCTAACATCAGAAGCTCTTTTCTTTTTATAGGAGGATATCCCAATTTTTTATAATAGGTTCTATAATCCTTTGCCTCTTTTAGTGCTCTTATAACGCTATGCTCTAAATATCTTTTTGAAGCATCATTATTATTTTCACATAGGAAAAAAGAAATAACAGCTAATTCATGGAGGCTCCTCCATCTGGCGTTTGCACCATCTGCATAACCCGATTTCAGCAAAATAGCTATTTCGTTAGAAATATGTAAGGCTCTGGCATGAAGTTTAATTAGCGCGTCATATTTAGAATTATTTTTATTATTTTTCTTATTATTTAACTTTTTTTTACGTTTTTCTCCAGATTCTAAAGAAATTTGAATTAAGCATTCAAAGAGGTCTAAAGGATCCTTCCACCTTTCATATAATCGAGTCTCAAATCCCTTTTGGAGTTTTCTTTGATCTGATAAAAACGCGTGTCTATCCTTAATAAGATCTGCCGTTAAAGCTTCTGAAAATTTTGGTAAGATTTCTCTTCCAATAGTATTAATAAGGTTTTTTACTTTTATCATACTCGGAATTTCTTTTTTTTCCTGAATATACGCTTCTAATGCTTTTGTTAATAAATCTTTATGAAGATCTGCTTCATCTTGACCTACCCTTTTTATCTCTATTTTCTTTTTGTTAATAAATTTCTTTAGCCTCGCAATTTTAATCTCTTTTTCAACTGTAGATAATATTTTTATAAATTCAGGGAAATCTTTTTTAATATTAGATTTAAATTTACTGTAATATTTTTCATCTATTTTTTTACCCTTCAATGAAATAGATATTGCTAAATTTATTTCTTTCTGTATTTCTTTATATTTTTTTTTGATTTCACCTATTTGGCTTTTAGGTAAATTTAATTTTTTTATAGTCTCTCTTGTCAAATTAATAAAAAAATTTTTAATAATATTTGCATATATAAATGAAATGTAGGAAGTTATAAAATAATCTTGCAAGAATTTTGATTTACTATAGATAGAAAGGGCTTGAGTTAGTTCTAAGAAAACTTTGTCTAACTTTCTATATATATCGCTCATTTCTTACTAAATTTCGATTACTTCCTTATTCTGCTCCTCAACCTCTGCCTGGGCCTTCATCTCTTCAAGCTCTGCCATTGCTTCCTGATTTTGACAGCTGACGATAAAACATAGAACCAGGATCAGAGGAATAATCATGCAAAGTTTTTTCATGTCCCCCTCCTTTTCCCTCAATAATCTATTCTCCCGCTCTCAAGGTCATTTTACAAGGTAGCAAGTTTACATAATACCCATCGTGCGACACAGATCGCCAGTCGAGATTGGGAGTATTGAAAGGCAGGGAGTAAAAATCGAGATCAAAAGATTTATTAAATTTTAGGAGTGTATTAATCAATGCTTCTCTTCGCTATCCCCTTCCAATCTTTTTTAGCTCTTCCCAGGCTTTTTTGACAATTTCATTTCGTTTTCTGTGATGCATATCGAGCGCACTTTTACTTGTCGCAGCAACCTCCTGGATGAGACTAATTGCTTCATCCTTAGTCTTTTTGGCATCCATTCTAGCAAATTCAACTAATTTTAATGCTAAGTCAAGATAGCCTTTTGTTTTGATTCTCATAGCAGCATAAAGAAGTTTTTTACTTAACTCATGTAATTCTTTACTAGGAGGAGTCATGACCTCTTCCAAATAAGGCTGCATCTCAATTAAAATCTCTTCTGCCTGATGGAAAAACTCTCTATCTTGTCTCCTTTGATCAAGACGGCTTTGGTTGTGTTGGCTAATAAAACCTCCTCCTATTGCTAATAATGCTCCAAGTAATATTAAAAGGGGTTGTTCCATTTTTTTCACCTCCCCTTCTCATTAAGTCTTTTGATTACTGACAATCTCGAAATGATTTTATGCTCAGGTATCCGTGAAGTCAAGGAAGGTCGTTTTGTCGTGAGATTGTGCGCTGGAGCGACGGGTTTACGATTGTAGGTGTATATTATAGTCTCTTCTACAAAACCTTTACCCAGTTTTCTTTTTCTCTACTCCACCTCATCTTTTTTCGTTCTCTCATTATTAAATCAAGTATTTGCTCTTCATTCATATATGAAGTATCTCCAATAGAATAACCTATCCTTTCTAGACCTTTCCTAAGTTGGTCTGCTGTTGGAATCCATTTACATTCGTCAATTAGATATGACTCTCTTGGGTCAGAAGTGTATACATGATGGGGTGAATACTCCTTTACGACTTTTACCTCATCGTCTTTCATTCTTTCTGGACAATTGAAATAGTCTCTCTCTTTGAATGCAAATGGTAGCAACATGGTGCGCCCACTTTCATCTCTTTCAGTGGGATACATACGAAAATATTGAAGCTCATCTTGTGCCTGTTCCTTTATACACTTTTTAGTGTAAAGGGCGGCAAACATGATTCCTTCCTTTGCTGGGTTCATTATGCTCCCCTAGCCGTGACTCTTTGACTTATTTCACAATGGAAAATTAGATTCAAACAAGAAAAACACACCTATTCCTGTGTGTCAGTGGTGTGTCAATAAATGCCTAAACTTGCCTAACTACGGATAAGGTTGCTTAAATAGTCGAGAGCTTTTTACCCCATAAAAAGATGGCTCCTCGGGTAGGACTCGAACCTACAACCTAGTGGTTAACAGCCACCCGCTCGGCCTTCGTAGCCTATTTTTCTTTGGGCTTATAAGAAGATCTGGACGGAACCAGCCTCTTCCTGGCATCCTCAACCTCAGGAAGGCTTGGATTTGTATGCTATGAGTGTCTATTTCTTTTCTTTAACTGTAAATACTATCCAATCTCCTTCTATTTTTTGTTTGTATTCCAGACCTAAATAATTCGTTATCGGCATCATAAGTTGTTCCCAGCAATCATAATATTCGTTTAATGTGACTCCTGCTTCCGACCCTTCTGTGATGTATTTTTCGCCTATCCCTTTAATCTTCGCTTTATAAAAGTTCTCAGACTCTTCCAAGACTTCAATCTGGAAATCTTCCCACATTTGCCAATTCCAATGCATTGCCTCTATGAAATCTGTTACGCCTTTAACTCCTTCCCAGCTTGTCGCAAATAATTCTCCCATATACTTACCATAGTGTGATGGCGATTTTCCCTGAGATTTGGCATAGGCAATACTTGCAATGAATATCGCATTCAGATTAGACATAGCACGTTTCCATTTCTGCTCTACTGTTAATTGAGGTGCTTCAACTTTCTGTTTTTTCTCTTGAGCAAAAACAGTTCCAGAAAGAAGAAAAGCAAAAAGAATTGTTCCTACGATAATTCTGTTCTTCATAAAATACCTCCTTTTTTGGTTTATAGATATGGAGATAGAATTCTGCCTTTATGATGTAGGCAAAAGTTCTTCCCTCTTGCGTTGCTCACGATGTCCCTAAGCTGTGACTCTTTGACTTATATCATAAGAAAAAGTTTCAAGTCAATGAGAAAAAACCAGACATCAGCCCGTGTAACAGTGGGATGTCGAATTTGTCACTCCTTTGACATTTTTGTGTCAAAAAAACTAAAAATAGTATAGGCTCTATGAAATCAAAATCCAAGGAAAGCTATTGGTAAATAAGGAGGAAGGGTGGCACGCCTGGAAGGACTCGAACCTCCGACCCGCTGCTTAGAAGGCAGCTGCTCTATCCTGACTGAGCTACAGGCGCATCCTTGATATTTTTCTATCTCAATCGGCTTCTATATCCGATTGTTCCTTTATCCGTCTTAAGTTTTAATCGGGGAGATCGGATTCGAACCGACGACCTCCTGCTCCCAAAGCAGGCGCGCTAACCAGGCTACGCTACTCCCCGAAACTTGTAAGACGAGCGTGTATTCCAAGCGAGATAAAGGGAACAGTCCCCGTTCTTGCCCTGGCTTTTGGCCCCGTTAATCTTAGCAAAACAGGGAAAAGTTGTCAATTTCAGCTCCTTTTTAAACCCCGCTCTATTTCCTTCTTATCTATCTTGACGATAATGGGCCTTCCATGAGGGCAGAGGGATGAATTTGATGTTTTGAAAAGCTCTTCCACCAGGTAATTCATCTTTTCGTAAGATAAAATCTGCCCTGCTTTTATAGCAGTCTTACAGGCCAGTGTGGCTAACAGTCTCTTTTTTTTATCCTCGATTTGCTCTCCCTTCTTTTCTTCAAGAAGAGAGATAAATATATCCTTTGCTTCCTCCTCTTTAAATATATCAGGGTACTCTTTTAAGGCAAAGCTCTGCCCTCCCATGGCCTCCACCCTGAATCCTGCCTCCTCCAGCATGGCTTGATTATTTTCAAAACTCAAAAGCTGGGATGGAGAGAGCTCGAAAAGAATAGGAAGAAGAGCCAATTTTTGAGGCCATTTCTTTTCTTTATCTATTTCTTCATATTTTTCAAAAAGAATCCTCTCATGGGCATTGTGCTGATCGACGATAAGTATGCCCTCTTCAGAACAGGCAACTATATATATATCCAGATACTGCCCCAGGAGGTGCGGGGATGTCTCTTCCTGCTTGGCAAGGGGAGTGAACAAATCTTTCCATTCTCGCTTCCGTTCCCCGATCCTCATAACAGCAGGCCCATCTCTTTCCTCTCCTATGCCGAAGCTTCTTTTTTCCTCCATCCTGGAACCCATTTCTTCTTCCTTAGTAGGATAGATCTTTTTTACTCCTTTCTCCCTGAGAATGGCCTGCTCGATACTCCGGTATACAAGCTGAAAAACAGGGCGGGAATCTTTAAACCTGACTTCTGCTTTGGCTGGATGGACATTTATGTCGACCTCAGTATAGGGATAGGAGAGAAAAAGGAAAGCTTCGGCATATCTATCTTTTTCTAAAAAGCCTCTGTAAGCTTGATTCAGGGCAGCCAGGAGAGTTCGATCTCTTACCGGTCTTTTGTTCACATAAAAGAGCTGGAGGGTTCTATCTCGATGCCCTGCTGGCGGAAGAGAAGCATATCCATAAAGCTGCTTATCATCCTCCTTGTAATCAATCTCCAGGAGTCGTTCTAACATGGATTTCCCGAAAACCTGAAAAATCCTTTCCTTGAGACTGCTTACAGGTGGATAATCAAAGACCTGCCTTTTACCGTGGATTAAAGAAAACCTCACTTCCGGGTAAGCTATGGAAGCAAAAGTCATGAATTTCACAATCAGGTTAAGTTCAGATCTATCTGAGCGGAGAAATTTTTCCCTCGCAGGTAAATTAAAGAATAGGTCTCTGACTTCAACGGATGTTCCCAGCGGAAAAGCGACGTCTGAAGTTTGGATTATCTTCTCTCCTTCTTTTTCAATCAGAGTACCTTTCTCCTCTTTGCCATCGGATGTCTTTAAAACAACCCTGGAGACAGCAGAGATACTGGGCAGAGCCTCTCCTCTAAAACCCAGGGTTGCAATCAGGCTGAGGTCTTCGACACTTCGAATCTTGCTGGTTGAATGCCTTTCAAAACACAGATTGGCATCTTCTCGTCTCATTCCATGGCCATTGTCCGTAACTCTTACCAGTTTCTTTCCTCCGGAAAGAAGCTCGACTTTTATCTCCGAAGCACTGGCATCCAAAGAGTTCTCCACCAATTCCTTGACAACTGAAAAAGGTCTCTCGATGACTTCACCCGCAGCAATTTTCAGGGATATTTCAGGCGGAAGAACGATAATTTTTTTCATCTGATATTATTTTATCCTTATTTTAATTTGATAACCAGATAAAAATTTTGCGATGTCAATTCAAAAAATCAGGTTGAGATTGCCGCGTCGCTTCCCTCCTCGTAATGGCAATTATAAGATAAGATGGAATGACCAACAATCAAGTTGACACGGATTGTAAAGTTAGGTTTAATTGTTACAAGCAAATAGGCATTCTCATAAGAAAAAAGGAGGGAAAATGAAAAAACTACTCACTCCATTATCCTTAGTAATTTCTCTTTGTTTCTTGCTATGTTTTAGTATCAGCTGTCAACAAAGGAAAGTAACACTCGATGAATCACAGAAAGCTGAAATAACGGAGACTATCAAACAAATCACCAAAGAAGCCTTCGAGGCGGGAAGCAATAATGAACTAGATAGAATGTTCAGCTATTTCAGTGATAACACAATAACCATCGAACATGGCATGATAGATTATTCTTGGGAGGAACACAAAAAGATTGCACATGAGATGATGGCTAATATGGTAGAGCTTAAATATACAATGGGTGAGATTGAAGTGGATGTACTCTCGGCTGATGTGGCAGTTCTTTATGGATTTTACAGCTATATGATGAAAGATAAATCAGATAATACATTCGAGGGAAAAGACGCTTGGACATGGGTCTTTAATTATGAAGAGGACGAATGGAAAATCAGACATGTCCATATTTCTGCTCTTTTTGCAAAACTAAACAAAAGGAGGAACAATGAATAAACTACTTATGGTCATTCCTTTAGTCATTCTGCTTTGTTTTGCTTTTGGCTGCCAACAGGGTGAAGAGATAGCTGAGGAGGCTGGGATTGCAGGTTTATCAGATGAGGATGTGGCGGCAATTAAAACAGCAAATGATGCTTATGTGCAAGCTGCGCTGGAAGGCGGTATGGAGGCAACCACAGAGTTCTATACCGAGGATACAATCATGGTGGTTGCAGGGGGGCCAATGATTCAGGGGCGAGAAGCACTTAAGGAGGAAAGAAAGGCTCTCAGTAAAGCATCTGCGACCGTCACGGCATTCAACCAAACAATCGTGAAAATTGATGGGCGAGATAACCTTGCCTTTGTCCTAGGAACGGCTTATCTCACAATGACAGCGGAAGGCTTACCCGAGCCCATGGAGCCCACGCAAGTCACTGGGAAGTTCTTACAGATATTGCGAAAACAAGAGGATGGCTCATGGCTCATCGCAATAGACACTCGCATACCAGACCTGTATTAGTCTCCTCCGCCACCAAAAAAGGAATAACGAGCAGAAGCTGGACGTTACGGATTATTCCCTTTTTTCTCGAAGTCAGCGGTAATGCAACAACTCGGCATGGAGCTTAAGCCGAAGGAGGGGGAGAAATAAACTCTTCATCATTAAGCAAACCTTGATTTAACACCACTTGTCAATGCTTGTGTTGTTCAACCTAGATAATAAGGCTTCTTATTTAACTGAGATGAAAGGACTCCCCTTTAGATAGGCTCGCCACAACCTATCTTTTCCTTCACTGACTCCTATCCTTGACGTCCAGATTAGCTCTTCTTTCCTTTTCTCTCCCTCTTTAATGAAAATTGGAGAGTTTGAAGAGGAAAGCGAGACACCGTTGTGAGACCGATCTATAGCAAAGGCCTGGCATATCTTGGCTGGTCCTGAGCATAAATTAAAAGGCTCCTCAGTCTGGCGCCTTTTCTTCATCAACGAAATCCCATCACGAGGTTCGAGAGCCCGGATTAGAATTGCAGCCGGAAACTCTTTTTTTTCTGTCACCAGATTGAGCATATGATGCATTCCGTAGGTAAAGTGGACGAACGCCCTGCCCGGCGGCCCGTACATTATTTCACTTCTTTTCGTTCTCCCACTAAAGGCATAAGAAGCCGGGTCATCTTCCCCTGAATAAGCCTCAGCTTCCACGATAATTCCGGAAGTCAAGCCATCTTCTGACTTCCTGACCAAGACCTTTCCAATCAGGTCAACCAAGACTTTAAGCGTTGAGCGGGAATAGAATGAAACGGGGAGTATCATTTTTTAAGAACTGGATGAATTGACTATTTGCCCTGTTGTTTTTTTAGTATCCACCTTCGTGATTTTTACTTTTACTTCTTTTCCTTCATTTTGAGAACAGGAAGGAATAAAAACCTTAAAATAATTGGACGTCAAAACTTCAGTCCTTGCTTTTTCTTTTTTTATAACAATTGCCTCGCATTCCTTCCCCACAAAAAGCCGGCGAAAGTTCGTATTCTTCCTGCTGGACAAATCTCTCAAAAGTCTCGCCCTCTCCTTCTTCACCTTGCCGTTTACCTGCTGCCAGGAAGCAGCAGCGGTCCCGGGGCGAGGAGAATAGGAGAACACATGAAGATAGGTCAACGGTGACTGTTCCAGGAAGCTATAAGTCTGGCTGAAATCTTCCCCGGTTTCTCCAGGGAATCCCACAATAATGTCCGCTCCCAAAGATGCCCGGGGAGACTTCTCGCGCAACAAAGTGAGAATGTTTGTGTAATCTTCAATTTGTATCTTGCGCCCCATACGATGCAGTATATCATCGGATCCGCTCTGTAAAGAAAGATGAAAATGAGGGCATACTTTCCCGCTGGCTGTGATGTGCTCAATTAAGGAGGGGCTTAAAAATCGAGGGTCAAGAGAACTCAACCGCAATTTGCGGAGCTCTTTTAAGCTTTCTATTTCCTGGAGCAGCTCGAGCAGCGAGCTCTTAGTGTTAAGATCAAGGCCATAAGAACAAAGATGAATTCCTGTCAGAACAATCTCCCTGGAACCCTGGCTTATGAACTCCTTTATTCGGGCGAGGATTTCTTTTTTTTCAAGGCTTACACTTTTCCCCCTGACGCTGGGAATAATACAAAAAGTGCATTGAAAATTGCACCCGTCCTGAATTTTAACAGAGGCACGGGAACGGAAAGGTGAAATTTGTCTTTCCTTCCCTGGACCAGCAAAAGAGAGGATTTTTGCGTCTAAATCTTTCTTTTCTGTATTGGATAAAAGGCATGAGACCTGGGGCATATTTTTTAATTCTTCAGGGGCACGCTGGGCATAGCATCCGGTAACGATCAATCTTGCCTTTGGGTTTAGGCGCGAAACTCTTCTAATAAAGCTTCTTGTATCGCTGTCCGCTCGTCCGGTAAGTGTACAGGAGTTTACTACGATTAAGTCGCTTCGGGAAAAATCTTTTTCATACTTCAGCCCATGCTTTTGAAACTCATTTGCCCATAAAAAAGCCTCAGCTTGATTCGAACGGCAGCCAAAGGTTTGAATAGAAAAGGATGTCATAATTTTTGCTGAATTTTTTTTGACTTAGCTTCAACCTGGGCGGCCATTTCCTCCCGGGATTCTTTCAATTTTCTTACAAGGGAAGAGTCATTGAGGCTTAAAATCTGGATGGCCAGGAGGGCCGAGTTTGAAGCGCCGGATTTGCCCAGGCCCATAGTTGCCACTGGCACTCCTTTGGGCATCTGAACTGTGGAGAGAAGAGCATCGAGACCATCAAGAGAAGAACTCTCTACCGGAACTCCGATCACAGGCTTGACGGTGTGCGCAGCCACAATGCCCGCTAAATGAGCAGCTTTACCTGCGACAGCGATGAAAATCTCGACTCCTTTCTCCTCATAATCCTTTATGAGTTTGAGGGTTCTGGCAGGAGAACGGTGGGCTGATGTAACCTCCAGGGCGAAAGGGACTTCAAACTCTTTGAGTATGGCCTGAGCATCCTTTACAACATCATAATCCGAGTCACTCCCGATAAATATTGCAACTTTCATACTTATTCCTCCTTAAGAGCACCGATATCCCTGCGGAAATGCATGCCCTCAAAAGATATTCCTGAGATGGTTTTGTATATCTTTTCCATAGTAACGCTTAGATTTTCCTCCGAGGCACAGATCCCTAACACTCTGCCACCGTTTGTGTAATATTCTCCGTCCTGGAACTTTGTGCCTGCGTGGAAGATAGCAATGCCCGGTGTTTCTGAGGCCTGGTTCAGGCCTTCTATCCGCTTTCCCTTCTCGTAGGCGAGCGGATAACCACCTGAAGCCAGGACCACACAGCCAGAAGCTTTAGGGCTCCATTGTATTTCCTTTCCTTGCGCATCTTCTTCTATTATGGCCAGGAGAATATCCACCAGGTCGCTCTCCATTCTTAACATCTGGGGTTGAGTTTCCGGGTCTCCAAAACGGCAGTTGTACTCGAGCACCTTAGGCCCCTCCTCGGTCAGCATCAATCCTACATAAAGAACACCCTTATATTTTCTTCCCTCTTCACGCATGTGAGTCACTGTCGGAAGCACTATGGAACTCATGATTTCTGAAAACAGCTCTTCGTCAATAAAAGGAGAGGGGGAAATTGCTCCCATCCCTCCTGTATTCGGGCCCTTATCGCCTTCATAGACAGGTTTATGGTCCATGGTCGTGACCAGCGGCACTACTTCTTTCCCATCTGATAGGACTATGAAGGAAGTCTCTTTTCCTCTCAAGCATTCTTCTACAATAGCTCTTTTTCCTGCGTCACCGAATTTCCGCTCTACCATGATTAAGTGGATAGCTTTCTCTGCTTCTTTCAGGTTTTCACAGATTATGACTCCTTTGCCGGCAGCCAATCCGTCTGCTTTTACAACCAGGGGAAAAGAAAATTTTCCTGAATTCAAGATTTCTGCTGCCTCCTCTGGAGACTCTGCGATTTTGGATATGGCAGTTGGTATTTTGTGGCGTTCCATGAATTGCTTGGCAAATACTTTGCTTCCTTCCAGCTCGGCTGTTCTTTTATCTGGCCCGAAAATCTTTAAACCTCTTTCCTCAAACTCATCAACTATGCCCATTGTCAAAGGAAGCTCGGGGCCTACGACGGTCAAACCAATCTTCTCCTGTGCGGCAAAATCAGTTAGTCCCTTTATATCAGAAGAATCGATGGCGACATTTTCAGCGATGCTCATCGTGCCTGGGTTTCCCGGAACGCAGAAAAGTTTCTCAAGGTGGGGGCTCTGAGCTATTTTCCAGGCAAGGGCATGTTCTCTCCCGCCTGAACCAATGACTAAAATCTTCATCTTGACTCTCTCATTATTCTTTGAATCATTCTGACAAAAAAGGCTCTATCCGTCAATAAAAGAGGAGAAAAAGGGGACAGGCTACTTTTCCTGATGTTCTTTCCGCGAGTAGCGACTGTCCTCTTTATTTCAGAAAAAGTAGCCTGTCCCCTTTTTCTCCGTTTTAGATATTTTTCTCTAAGTTCTCTATGAACAAATCAGCAAAATCAGGGTAGGGAAAGATGCTTTTAATTATTTTCGCTGCGATAGGGAGTGCTTCCTGGGGAGAGAGGCAGTATTTCATCTGGAGGAAGTTTTCGCGATATTTTTTTACCTCTTCCTTAACATTTTTGTTCCTGACAATAACATCTGCTACGAAACCTGAAAGCTTCTCAAAGTCTTTCTCCTTCATCCCAAAGCGGGTCATTTCCTGGGCGCCCATTCGTATTCCACTCGATTTGAGAAAGGTCTCATCATCCGGCAGCGCCTGATAATTGGTTACAATATTGTTTTCTTCCAGACGGCGGGCAATTTCCTGGCCGTCGCCGTGGGCTTTGATGCGGATAAGAACTTGATGAGTCTCTGTAAATCCATCTTTTTCGTCTCCCTCTACCTGAATTCCCGTGTCCTTTAAAGCCCGGGCAAAAGCTTTGGCGTTAGCTCTGACCTGTTTCTGGTATTCTTCTTTAAACTCATTCATTTCATAAGCAGCCATCAAGAGAGCGAGGAGGGTTCCCAAATGATGGTTGCTGGTTGAACCGGGAAAAGCACGGCCTTTGATATCCAGCCATAACTTCCGAAGCGGGCTCCCTTTGGGAAAGTTGCCCGCTATTACACCACGTTGAGGACCGAAAAAGGTTTTATGGGTGCTTCCGGTTATAACATTTGCTCCTTCGCTTAAGGGTGTCTGAAAGGCGCCATATATCCCCAAAACATGAGCCATATCAACCATGATAACGGGCGGCACATCCCAGTCTTTAACAATATCATGAACAAATTTGACAGGCTCCTGGTAGAGAAACATGCTTTTGCCAAACACCATGAGTTCAGGCTTGTGCTGGTCTAAAAGCTCTCCGAGTCTGGCAAGGTCAGGCTTGTACTGATTTTCGCTTAGAACAGGAAAATTGACGACATTTTCCTTTCCTGTTTCCGGATCTTCCTCCACGAAGTTGAAAAGGGATCCCATGGGCTGAGAGCTGAGATGTCCTCCTTTGGTAAGTTCATTATTCATGACCAGCTTCATCTTCCGCATCGGCTGTCCCTGAGGGCGGTCGCGATTGAGAAAACGAACCAAGCCTTTAAATACAACTTCGTTGGCCATCTGTCCGCTTATTGTTCTTAATTCCACTTCTGTACAATCAAAGTAACGCTGGAATTCGCGCCGTGCTTCCTCTTCAACATCCCTTATGAAATCTATTCCCTGGTAAAAATAGATTTCCTCTCCCTTCATAGTCCTGTGTTCAGCATAACGGCCGGAAGGATCAGATATCTCGCACATCTTCACCAGAGGAGAAGGAGTCGTTTCAGAGGGAATGAGGTTGAAAGTTTCCCGCTGCCTCCAGTTATTATTCTCTATTATCTTTTGAGATAAATTTTGGATTTTTTCATAAAATGAAGACATTGTTCTTACTCCTCTCTGCCTGATTTAAAATTTCTCGCTTCTATATCGAAGATTTTATCGATTCTTTTTTGATGCCGTTCACCCTCAAACTCTGTTTCAAGCCATATCCGGACAATGTTGAGGCCCTCATCCAGGGGAACGATCCTCGCTCCTAAAGTAAGGCAGTTTGAATCGTTGTGCTTGCGGCTCATTTCTGCCGTATAATCATCCAGGCAGGAAGTTGCTCTTATCCCTTTGTGCTTGTTGGCAACGATAGCCATCCCAAGGCCTGTCCCGCAAACAAGGATTGCCCGGTCATACTCACCTGAAGAAACCCTCTCTGCGGCCTTCTCCGCATAATCAACATAATCAACTTTTTCATCTGGACCACAGCCGAAATCCTCGTATTTTATACCTTTCTCTGAAAGATAGGCTGTGATTCCCTTTTTAAGCTCATACCCTGCATGATCCGAGGCTGTGGCAATTTTCACCTATTCCTCCTCTTGTTAAGGATGGGGACTATCCCCTTTATTCTTCCTGAAAGATTTATTCTTTTTTCCTGCAATTATTGATTTGTCATTATAACAATATTTTAAAGAGTGTTAAACACAAGAATGTCTTGTAGAAGGGCAATGGGTGTTTGGATTCCTTTTATTTGTGAAGGTGGTTGATTTATCAAAAATACAAATAAATTATTAATATTAAAAAGGTGGGCTTGATGAATCAAGCCCCTACAATCAAACGCCTACAAAAAAAGATCAATATTGAGGGTTGTGCCCATTAAGATGGCTTACTTTTTGGGAAATGGGGCCTGGCCCCATTTTAATGACATACAGTTTATTGATATATTCAAAAAGGTGGGCTTGATGAATCAAGCCCCTACAAGATGGGAATTGGGGCCTGGCCCCATTTTAATTTGCTTCGTCTTTTTCTATGAGGGTTGAAGCTTCGGGTAAAACTTCTATAGCTTTTAAAACAACAGGATCGCTATTCCGGTAAACCTTTACCCCTTCCTCAATACCCCAGAGTGAACCAAATATCTCTCTTTCCAGTTCTCTTTTTATTCCTTCTTTCGCCTTTTCAAATTGATCTGAATCATAATCAATTTTACTTTCTCGAAGATAGTCCTTGAAATCTTCCATTACCAGAGAACCAACGATAAAATCTCTTCCAACAACTTTTTTTCTTCCAGAATCTTTTTCCTGCGTCTGGCTTTTAGGGGGAAAGCTGATTTTTTTCGACAGAGGAGTGTTTTTGTTTGTGAACTTTTGAGCATAGGAGAAAAATGCTCCCTTAATCAGCAGTTTTGCCGTAATAGTCTTAAAAGAGAATTTCACTTCATAATCGGGAGATATTCCTCCTTGGCCCAGGACCTTTCTTCCTCCCGAAGTATACCTCACTTCTCTTTCTCCTTGAACTGTTCTTGTGAACCTATAATCTTCAAGACGAGTATAATCTCGCTGGATTGACCTGCCGCTCGGCGTAAAATATTTTGCAGTCGTCAGGGCAACCGCAGTATTCATAGAAAGGGGATGAACCGTCTGGACCAACCCTTTTCCAAAGGAGGTTTCGCCCACGATAAAACCTCTGTCGTTATCCTTTATGGCCCCGCTTACGATTTCAGGAGCGCTGGCACTTCCTCGATTTATCAGTATTACAAGGGGAATATCCTCATATTGATTGTCGTATAGAGCCCGGAATTCTCTATTGAGTTCCTTGTTCTTCCCTTTCACTGAAACAACAAGAGTTCCTCTTGATAGAAATTCATCCGAAATCTCTATCGATTGAACAAAAGTGCCGCCACCATTCGACCTCATATCAAGGATGAGGCCCTTCATTCCTTGCTTGATTAACGACTCCATTTTTTCTTCAAATTCCTTGGTCGTGGTCCCACCAAAATTTCGGATGAAAATGTATCCAATTTCGTCTTGAAGCATAAAGGAATAGGGAACACTGTAAAGAGGGATCTCCGCCCTCACTATGGTCAACTCAAAAGGCTTTTCCATCCCATGGCGGACGACCGTTATGTTGACCTTGGTTCCCTTAATACCCCTTAACTTTAGCATTGCTTCGTAACTCGTTATCGGCTTTGTGCTCTCGCCGTTGATATGAGAAATAATATCTCCAGCCTGAATTCCCAGCCTGTATGCAGGCCCTCCCTCTATAGGAGAGATCACAACCAAACGCTGTTCCTGCTTCTGGATTATGATTCCCAGGCCGTGATATTTCCCCACGTGTTCTTCTCTCAAACGAGAAAAATGACTTGGATCAAGAAAATAAGAATGCGGATCCAAAGTCTGAAGCATCCCTTTTATAGAGGAATAGGCAAGCTCCTCCTGGTCAATATCCCGAAAATAGTTTTCTTCTATGAGGAAAACAATTGAGGATACTTTATCAAAATATGAACTCCAGGTATCCTCATTCCGAGCAGGAACAAGGATGAGCACAAAAATCAAAGTAAATAGTAAGAAAATTTTTCTCTTCATTCTTGTTTCAGTCCACTCAAATTTTACCAGAGCCTCTTGTTCTTGTAAAGTTCTTGATGAGTTAGGGACGCCTCTTTTTTCCGTGATAACTGGTTGCTCTGTTCAAGAAAAAATGGGGCCAGGCCCCATTTTGTAAGAAAGAGGACATTCTCAACTTGAGGACATAACAGCAGAAAATGGGGCCTGGCCCCATTTTTTCTCAATCATGGATTTGGAGATGTTAACTTGACTTAATCCGGCTGAACGGCTATATTTCTATACGCTTTCAGGTCTCTAAAGAAAGGATAGAAATGTTCGGAAACATAGGATTCCCTGAATTACTTATCATTCTCGCTGTTGCTCTTCTCATCTTTGGGCCCAAAAAACTCCCTGAGGTAGGAAGGTCTATTGGTAAGGCCCTCCGAGAATTCAGAAGAACAACTGACGAAATCAAAGAAAAGATTGAAGAAGAGATCCAAGTTGACGAGTTTAAAGACATAAAGGAAGAGTTTAAAAAGGATATTGAAGGAAATGAGGAAGGGAAAAAAGACTCCTGACCGTATGACCTTCCTCGAGCATCTCGATGACCTCAGAAAAAGGATATTTTACTCCTTCATTGTCATCATCCTCGCTGTCATCCCAGCCTGGTTTTTCAGTAAAGATATCTTCGGATTCTTAGCTCACCCGGTCATCCAGTACCTCCCTGAAGGGGAGATGTTAGCTTTCACCTCGCTGACCGAACCCTTTATGCTCTACATCAAGGTCTCGTTTTTGACTGCAATTTTTGCCACTTCACCCTTTATCTTTCTTCAATTCTGGTTGTTTACTGCTCCCGGCCTCTACAAGAAAGAAAAAAAATATGCTATTCCCTTTGTTTTTTTAACAACGTTCTTTTTCATCCTGGGAGGCGCTTTCGCCTACCTTGTGGTCTTCCCCTTCGCCTGCCGATTTTTCATAGGTATGGGAGCTGACTTCCGGGCCGTCATTACCGTCAAACAATATTTCAGTCTGGCTCTCCGGGTGCTCCTGGGGATCGCTCTGGTTTTTGAGTTACCCACTCTCGTTTTCTTCCTCTCCCGTATGGGACTTATTACCTCCAGATGGATGATAAAAAACTTCAAGTATGCAGTCCTGGCTATTTTTATCATTGCTGCTATTATCACTCCCACTCCAGACATGATAACTCAAAGTATCATCGCTGGCCCCATGTTAGCCCTTTACGGCTTGAGTATTCTGATCGCCTTCTTTTCAGAAAAAAGGAGAAAGAAAAAAAAGAAAAAAGATGAAGAAGATTTAGCCGGGTAGGCCGGATGAAAAGAAAAGATACGAGACTTATAGGTTTAACAGGCACAAACT
>LAZR01000440.1_pt1 | contig 34985 bp, 46 predicted proteins | sample 329461 | NCBI WGS metagenome assembly LAZR01 (sample SAMN03002196, study PRJNA259156) | marine sediment metagenome | biome: sea floor; feature: Hydrothermal impacted sediments; material: marine sediment; isolation source: Loki non-amplified sample from Loki's castle hydrothermal vent sediment ...
CAAATAAAGATTAAAGATACACTAAGGGCTGCTATTGTCGATGCGTTCTTTATGATGGGCATAGCTAAAACTGGTTTGGCTGGTGGCGGGCAAATACTGAATTTCGGTGATATATTCATTGACGAAGGACAGGTGTACACAGATCTTGTTGATTTCGATGATCTCACCGCAGATCCATCGTGTAAAGATTATCGCAAAGCTGCGTTCATGGGTGATAGAAATCGAGTTCCGCGACAGATTTTGTTGGATGACGATGAGATGGATCATGATCTTGTAATGAAGATACCGAAGTCAACTCATCCTAATGCTAAAGATAAAGTTGAATCTCTTAGCAAGAGAAACTTCAGTGATAGTGAAATGTACGAACTTCAGGATTTTGTTGATGTGGTAGAAGTTTTTGTTCCTGGGGCCAATGCGTTGATTACTATACCAGATCCAGCACAGATAATTCTCCCTAACTATCTTGCTGCACGAGATTATTACGGTCCGAAAGAAGGACCATATTCTATACTTGCTTTGACACAACCAGTGCCGGGCAATCCATTTCCAGTGGCCCCAGTTGGGATTCATTATGATCTGCATGTGATGGCTAATAAAATGATGGTCAAAAACATGAATCAAGCTGACCGCGAAAAGAGTATTGCTATTGTAGATCCGGCTGGTGCTGATGAAGCTGAGGATATAAGAACTACTGAAGATGGCGGCACAGTGATGGGTAATCCTGATACCGTTAAAGTGATTACTTATGGTGGTAACAATGTGAAAAGTGAAGCCATGCTTCAACAGTGTCAGATATGGCATAACTACATGTCGGGTAATCCAGATCAGATGTCTGGTCTGGTATCTAATGCTGAATCAGCGACACAGGCTAACATTTTGCAAGCCAACGCGACTATAACTATTGAAGATGCACGTGGGATGATTTATGATTTTGCTGCGGATACTGCTGAGAAGAGAGCTTGGTATTTACATACTGATCCGTTTATGGATATTATGCTTTCCAGAAGGAAACCAGGTAGTGAGAATGTTCAGTTGCATCTAACACCGGAACAAAGAGACGGTGACTTTCTTGATTATACATTTACCATTAAAGCAAGATCGATGTCACGCCTTGATCCGGCTGTTAGGACTAAACGCATTGTAGAGTTCGGTACTAATATTATGCAAAGTATAATGAACTCTGCTATGGTAGCAATGAATATGGGATTGCCATTTAATGTTCAGACATCCTTAACTGATATTGCGGAAGAAATGGGTATCCTTGAAGATGTTCGAGATTGGTTCGATGATCCACAGTTTATGCAGCGTATTCAATTACGAATGGCGATGAATCCACAACCAGCAGGTAAGGCTACACCTGGGCAGAGTGGTGGTACTAAAGGTGTCGCACAACAAGCTAAAGTACAATCTCCATTTCAGGAGAGAAAACAAACAGAACAGATAGGTGCAAACGAATCACAGAGTGCCAGGACCTCAGAACCAGGAGTATAATTATGGCATGTATAACAGAAGATAGTTCAAAAAAGATTGGTGGTTACGATAAATGGGAAGTTGAGAATGCTGTGAGAACAATGCGTGAAGCAGCAGAAATTGAAGCAAAACCTAAATTTCTTGCAGTTGTTGTTAAAGAGATGAACAGGGAAGCTGATAAACTTGAGGATAAAGCCGATCTTTTAGTTAAGACTTCAGCTAAATTGAAAAAAGTATTTGGAAAGAAAAAAGATGCCAGCGTATAAACATAATTCACCAAAGAAAAAAAGTAACTGGGTTTCCAGGCTTAAAGAAGCTGTCGGGATTTTGGCTAAAGGTGTTAAACATAGTCCGGCAGGAAAGAAATATCTTGCAGGACAAAAAAAGAAGAAACCCCCTAAAGGAAAAAAGATTGCATACTATGGCCAGGGAAGAGAAACAGCAGATGATATATTGCGTAGACTAAAGAGGAAAAAATAATGCCACTATATAAATTTGCTTGTGGTTGTGGGCGTAAACAGGAAGTGACATGGCCAATGAGTCGGTCTAAAGAACTTCTTGCGTGTGGGTGCGGTGAAAAAATGTATCGGGTATACAGTTTTCATAATAAGGGCATGAGTTACAAAAGACCGATACACTCTGATTCATTGGCGATTAGTCCGAGCCAACGTACAGAACATGAACAGAGATTTCCTGATATAAAATTAGATAGTGCGAATCGTCCTATTTTTGATAATGTTCAGACACATCAGAAATATTTGGACGATTGTAATATAGTGAAGGATCGCCAAAAATTGAAACCAGAGGGAGTGAGGATAACATGAACCGAATAGACGAAGGAGATCTTATATTTTTATTTCTCGGATGTGTTATAGTTGGTTCAGTATTGGGAGCATTAGTTTATAATTTAGTGTTTTTAACCTAAGTAATTAACCTACCCTCAACTTGTTGTTGAGCAGCTTAATTGAAAGGATAGTAATATGAGGAAGGCAATGGAATATCAAGAACAGGTCACGGAAACGAAAACTGAGACCGAACACGCAGAGCCTCTAAAAGATGCGAATGCGGCTGTTGATGATGTTAAACTTGTCAACACAGTGCAAGAGCGATTAGACAATCTGCGTGAGATTACGAAAGAAGAAACGACAGTTTCAGATGAAACAGATGGTGATTCTACCTCTGAAGTTACGGATGATAATGTCGAAAAGGAAATCAATCAGACAGAATCTCAAACTGAGTCAACTGAATCTACCTCGGGAGTGGAAGAGAAAGATGGCGAGACTAACATCCCAGATGCTTACTACAGAGCCGCCGTCCACAATGGATTGGACAAAGAAGCCGTTGATGAGATGGTAAAGAGCAATCCCAAATCGGCAATGAAGTTGCTCGAAAGTTGCTACTTGAGTGTTAATAACGCTTCAAGGGAATGGTCAGAATTAGGCCGTGCGAAGATTGAACAAGAACGTGTCAAGGTTACAGAACAGACTGTTACTGAAACAGTTGTGCAGGAAGATCCTGAAACAAAAGCATTGATCGCTAAGATTAGGAAAGAGTATCCTGATGATCCACTGATTGATGTTGTTGTCGCAGGATTGGAGAAAAAGGCTAAACCTATTCAACAAGTACAATCTGTTCCACAGACACAACAGAATTATGAAACTGCTACCGCACGAGCTACTGCGGCGGGTAATCTCGCCATTGACCAGAGGATTAATACTTTCTTCAATGCTGACACAATGGTACCTTATGAGAAGTTCTATGGTAAACTTGAACTCGGCCAGATCCCAGGAGATCTTACTAATGGCCAACAGGTTAATAGGCTGACCGTTATTCAAGAGGCTGAATATATCATAGCCGGGCATAGCATGAGGGGTCAGAAAATCGAAGTAGAACAAGCTCTTGAGAAAGCTCATTTCATTGTCACCGAACCTATTAGAAAACAGGTCATACGCAATGGTTTGAAAGCAACTGCAACTAAGCGTAAGAAAAGTATGACATTTAGACCATCTGATAGTAAACGCACAGGTGATAGTTTGAACACCGAATCATCTAAACCCAGAAACAGAAGTGAATTGGAACTTACTGTTCAGCAGAAACTGGATAGTGTGTTCAAGAAGTAAAAAGGAGTAACACATGGCTGGAACAAAGAATGCAGATTTGATTGATCTTATAGCAACCACTCTGCCGAATCTTCCTGAGCAATACTTTGAGGTAACGTGGACGAATAACGACTACGAAGCCTGTCGTATCTATCAGAGAGAACGGATGGAGATTGATGGTGGGACTTCAATCAAACGTAAAGTTATGTTCAGTCCGACCGGGAATGCTCGTTATCGTAGACTTTTCGATACCGATGATCCCGCCGTGTCGGATGTGATGGTTGAGATTGATGTACCTTGGTGTCAGATAGGTACACATTATTCGTGGGATATTCTTGAAATTAAACGTAATGCTAATTCCGCAAGGGGTTTCATTCGTTTGCTCGAAACCAGACGAATCGATGGTCTGTGGAGTCTTGCAGATCTAATCGAAGAGCGTTTTTGGAAAACCCCGGATAGTGCAACCGATGATTTGAATCCATATGGTGTGCCGTATTATCTTAACTTCTTAGGTGGCGGTGTAACAACTGCTGGTTTTAGCGGTTTGAAAGTTGTATTCCAGGATGGTAATACGAGCGTCACTTGTGCAGGTATTAGCACAACTACTGAGCCAAGATGGGCTAACTGGGCGGGCGTGTACACCAAGGTAGATAATGCTTTGCTTGAGACTTTCCGAACAGCTTTTACAAGAACCAAGTTCAAAGCTCCGCAAATTCTTAATGATCCGTCACAACCGCGTAATGCCGCTAAAAGAGTTTATGTTAATGCTAAAACTATTGTGCAGTTGCAGACATTGGCCGATGCAAGAGATGACTTCCATCGTGGTAAAGACGTACTCGGCAATATCCGTATTGATGACGGTGCTACAGTATACCTGAATCGTTTGCCGGTTATCTATATTACTCAACTTGATGGCGTTCTTAACTTGGATGATAGTTATGATACTACCACTGAGATGGACCCGATTTACTGTGTGGACTTTGAGAAGTTCATCCCTTATGTTCAGGATGGCTATTGGATGGAAGAGACTGAGCCGATGACTGATAGAACTCAGCATACGACTTTCACTATCTTCCTGGATGGTTCTCACAATAACCTGTGCGTCAATCGTAGGCAAGCGGGATTCGTAATCCACAAACCGATTGTTGCGTAATTTAACCAACACCAATCATGTTGGTGTAACTGAATATTAACCTGGTGACGTTTGATAACGTCATTCATAACAGGAGAATAAAATGAGTAAAATACAAAATATGAGTGTAGGTGCCTATGATGTTGGTTGCCGCACTAAACGAGTTTTCTTTCGTCCAGCAACCCCTACTGATACAGTTAGGGTTGGTCAGGCTGTTTGTTATAACAGCGATATAGTGGGCGATCACAAAGAACGTACCAGTGCTCCGAGTCAACTTGGTGGTGATAGTTTTACTACGTATGCCGAAGGTGTACAAAGTTATACTGGTAGATTGTTTATTGTTGAGCAACCGACTGAGGGGGCTAACCTGGTTCACTTTGCCGGTATTGTTAAGAGTCTCGGTGAGAAAGCTGGCGGCGATGGTGACTTCATTGAAATATTCCAGCTTACGGAAGGTGCCATAGTCCCAGTTTGGACTGACGCTAACTGTGTTATAAATCAGACCGTATTAGGTGTAGCTGATGGTGCTTATACCTTATCTCAGGATACTGGTGATGGTGATCCTCTTGGTATAGGTGTAGCAGTTGAAACTATTGATCGTAGCACTCCTGGCCTTTGCTGGATGCGTATGTATGCTGCACCAGGAATAGGTGGTAATAGTCTGTTTCTCGCACCGTCTAATAGTAGAAGTGGTAGGGCTTACGGTATTACCGTTAGTGGTGACAATTTCTTCGGTGGTGCAGCAGGAGCACAGGAATATCTGATGCAGATTGAAGGTTACAAGAGCGTAGCCAGCACCGGAGATAATTATCATGGAATGCTCTTTATCAAGGGTAACAATGAGGCTGCTAATGACTCTAACTGTTCCTTTAGAGGATTGAACTGTTCAGTAAGTAACAGAGAAGATGGTACACTGGGTCTAATAACCAACACTATCAGTCTTTCTCTAAAACAGAGCAGCGGAAATATTACCACTGGTATTGCTTTACAGATTGATGCTCAGGATTTAACTGCTGGTACTAAGGCTACGTTTGGTGGTCTTGATGTCGCCATTAATCGTGAAGGTGCCGCTGCTACAGAAGAGTTTGGTATCAGAGTTCGTACACGCGGAACTATCCAAAGTGCTGTTAATACGGTTTTTCGTATTGATAAAGATGCCACCGATCATGGATTTGTTAATCTGTTTAGTATTGAATCTGATGCTGTTGATTATGTAGCATGTCAAGGCGATGTTACAGTTACTACAGCAGATAAGGCGATTCCTATTAGACTCGCTGGTGTTCTATTTTATCTGATTGCAGTAGACGGTATCCCTGGTGTGTAATTAGTATCTAATGGCCCGTAGCCCGGTGCCCTTGAAAACGTGGGGCACCGGAGCGGGTCTTAATATCAACCCACGTTTGAAAGGGAAACAAGATGAAAAAGTATCGTTTAGATCTAAGTACGTATGATGTGATAGTACAAGTGCCTGTCACCAAAACAGTAGATGGTAAAGAAGTTCGAGAACTTGAGAGCAAGAAAGAACCATATCCACTGCGTGGAAACATCAGTATATGGCTTCGCGGTGTAGGCATCTTCAAAACAGGTGAAGATATTGCTGAAGCTGTTAGTGTAGCTAAACAGATTCGTGACTGTAAAGAGGATTCAATCGAACTGGATGAGCGTGAAGCCGGTGTAGTAAAGCAAGCATTGAATCGTTTGGTTGAACTCACCGCAGAAGGTAAAGTAAGTCCCGGACTTGGTGGTGAGGTACATGAAGAGGCTATCGTGCGAGTTGTGAAAATGGAAGAGGTAAAATAGATGGCAGCAGAGCCTTCAAATGCCAAAACGATGTCTGATCTAATGTTGCGTGTAGCCGAGAAACTCGGTATAGCTGAATATGATTCTGTGGGTCGGCTACACATACCTGTTGATCAGTACAACTTCAATCTGTGTAAAAGGTACATCACCAATGGCATTGTTATGTTCATGGCTGATTCACCGCCTAAAGGTTGGCGTTGGATGCGTAGGCTCATGAGCGTGACATTCGCAACACGAGTGGCTGGTACTGTTGATAGTGCTTCTACAACTACTATGGTAGATGCTACACTTAGTAGTACCTATGATACTGATGAAGATCTTACTGATTGGTATGTCTATATTCTCACAGGTACGGGTGCGGGGAGCTATGCACAGATTACAAGTTATACTGCGTCAACTGGATCATGCGGTGTTGATGCGTGGTTAGATTCTGATGGTAACTTAACTGGAACAACTCCAGCAGCAGATGATACATTTGCTATTACATCTGTAGCGACTGATGCTGGTGACAATGCTAAATATATTCTGCCAGCGAATTTTAGTGGATCTGCTGATGGGATAATTCAATATGCTGCTGGTTCTAATCGTTCTACACCGATAGATTGGTGTGATGAAGCAGAGATCAGAACACGTAGAACTCCGAGTATCATCGGTGGCCCACCAAGGAAAGCTGCCATAGTGCCATATCAACCTGTTGATGAAACTTTATCGCAGACGAGGTTGTGGGTATTATTAGTTGATCCGCGACCAATAAGCACTGACACAGTGCAATTTCCATATACTTTATATTTCGATAGTATGAAGATGGAAAGTGGGGTTGCTACTGCCGGGAGTGCTATTTCGTTATCTGATAGTGCAAGGGCTAATGTTGAGGCAGATAGTTATTTCAATGGTTGGATTATTACTATTATTGATGGTACAGGTGTAGGTGAAACTGCTACTGTGACAGGCTATACCAGTTCAAGTGGTAAGTTTGATTTTAGTGCTTTATCAGGTGGATCTACGCCTACTACTACAAGTCAATATATAGTACAACCACCGAATAATTTACACCCGGCTGGCCACCAATTTGACGACACTGTTGAATCAGCGTGTCTTGCGAGAACAGAGATGGAAAGTCAGGATATTCATTTCGATACATTTTGGTCAGAATATTACCATAAAAAAGCAATCCCGAATGCCTTTAAGACTGATATGCGGAGTGCACCAAGGAAGCTCGGCCCAATGTTATCCAATGAAGAGATTAGAAACCGTAGGTATCGGGGAAGAAGTTACAACGATGTCACCTATACCTAAAGAGAAACTTTGTTCGCGGTGCAAAAAGAAGAAATTATTAAGTGAATTTTGTGTTAGGGGTGATAGTAAAGACGGTTTAAGTTATTGGTGCGGAGATTGTAGAAAAAAATATCATCGGGCCGAAGAAAGAAAAGAAATAAATAGGCAGGCCTCTAAAAAACATCATAAAACTGAAAAAGGAAAGGCAACTCAGAAAAGAGCCGCTCAAAAATATCACGGAACGGCAAAAGCCAAACTTAAATACCGTAGAAAGAACTTAAAAAATAGTTATGGTCTTACTCTTGAACAGTATGATCAAATGGTCGAGGGACAAGGTGGAGTTTGTGCTATTTGTGGTGAAATAAATGTTAGTGGGCATAGGTTGCTTGTTGACCACGATCATAAGACTGATAAAGTACGCGGGCTTTTGTGTTATAGGTGTAATTTTGGGATGGGTTTCATAGATGATGAAAACTTTGTAAACAGATCCAAAAAATATTTGAAAAAAACATAAAAAGAAAAAGGAGAATAAAATGTCAAGAAGAGCGTTTATGGCCTACGACATCGAAAATCAGGTTGCAGATACCGAAGGGAAAACTGCGGGTAAAGTTTATGAAAAGATCATAGATATTACTTCCGCAGAGATTAAACTTTTAGTTTCTGCACCTAAATTACTTGTTAGTGCACCTGGACCTAAAAAAGTTCTTGAATTTGTATCGGCTGTGTTGTATATTGACTATAATAGTGCAACCTATACTACTAATACAAGTTTAACTGTCCAGACAGTGACAGGAAATACAGCTTTGAGTGGTGCTGTTACCGGTACTAACTTCTTGCACAAAACAGCAGATGCCTATACAGTTATGGCACCGTTGGGTACAGCCGCAGGAGTAGTAACAGATGTTAATGATGGATTAGAACTGGTTGCCATTGGTATTCCAGCAGTTGGTAATAGTCCGATGAAGATCAAAATTGCTTACCGCATCCATGACTTCAATTAATACGCTGCCGTAGGCAGAATATCATAACGGGGTGAGGTGGTCCAATACACCCACCCCATATTTTTGGAATAATAATATGGCAGAGATCTTCTTCCCAATTAAGGGTCTGCACAAGGGTTTTGTTACTGAAAAACAACCCCCATTGACATCATTCAGTATGTCTAATGTTCGCCCGTATGATGCATTATCTAACAGATTGCGTGGTGGGCAAAGGCCAGGATTGGCAAAGTGGGGTGCTGGTACTCAGATAGGTGCGGCAGAACAACCTGTAGTTGCAATATGTACTGTTAGTTCGGTGGCATGATATGGCTAATAGTCTTTTTGAATATCATGTTTCTGGTACAACTTATATAGCCGAAGTATCGAGATATGTTGGGCCGCCATTGGTATATATTTATTGTGGTATGACTTTTACTCCACAAGAAAATTATACATTAAATGCTATTCGTACAAGATTAAAACGGTCTGGTTCGCCAGGAACTATATATTTTGATATTTATGCCACTGCTGGTGGACTTCCTACAGGAAGTTCTCTATCTCAAGTAAGTCGAAACGGTAATGCCCTAACTACTTCATCAACTGGTGCTATATATCAAACTACATTAACAACTCCTGTAGATTTAACATCTGGTATAGAATATGCCATTGTTTTAAGCACACCAAATGCAGATGTTAATAATAGTGTCTTTTGGTTTGGTGATATTACAGATGATTATGCAAACGGTGACGCGTGCGTATATTATGAAAATGTAGCTGCTTGGGGGGGAGACTGGACAGGAGTTAGTGACGGATGGACCGCACTTCCTGACACTCAACGAAATTGGGTTGGCTGGAACATACAAGATTTTGATTTTCAAACATGGGGGGTTGGTGCAGCACCAACTAAACCAACTAATCCAACACCTGCTAATAGTGCAACAGGAGTGGATTTTTCAGGACTTGTATTAGATTGGGATGATGGCGGTGGAGCAGATACTTTTGATGTTTATATAGGACCGTCAGGGAGTCTTGTTAAGGTCGCCGATGCTATTGTACCATCAACTTATACTGTAACTATTGGTGATGTGCCTACTGAACAAGTAATTTATTGGAGAGTAGACGCAACAAATGCTGGCGGCACAACTACTGGAGATATATGGAATTTTGATGCAAGGCCAGTAAAGGCTACAACTCCTTCACCTGCTGATGCAACATCAAGTATAACTCTTGATGAAACCCCGTTAAGTTGGGTAGACGGGGGTAACTCAGATACTTACGATGTTTATTTTCGTATACAAGGTAATGATTGGGTAGAGGAATCATCAGCCCAAGCCGCCATAGAATGGGCTATTGCTTTTGGTACGTTGGATTATAGTATTACTTACGAGTGGAAAATAGAATCTACAAATATATTTGGTACGACTACAGGAGATACCTGGTCGTTTGGCATTATTGATTTTGACCAGATACGAGTAAGCTATAGACTCATTAGTGGTGGCAATGGTAGTGGGCCTTATGATAGCCCACCAGGAGTTCGAGGAACGGACTGGGAATATACTGGTGAAAGTGGTATGATAACAGTTAGGAAATTAATAGCTGCGGCGAACAATACGATATGGTATGAGAGTATCTAAACATGGCAGTTTCACTAAGTGATGTAGTAACATATAAGCGATTAGTAGCTGCTGGAAATGATGAACTTTGGTATGAGGATTTAGATGTGGCTGCTGGAACAATGACAGAACTTAGTGCCGCTAATGGCGATATTGATACGTCTGATCAACTCAATATGTTTGAGGCTTACCAGAAAGTATTTATAGTTAATGGTGCTAACCTTAAAGTAGCAGATTTTATAAATACAAAATTAACACTATCAGCACTAACAAGTCCACCCGCACATGGTGACATATTAACTCAAGATCAAGGTAGTAGTAATTTTGCTTATATGGTGGTAGATTTTGTAAATACAGCGAAAACTGCTATATATGGTTACGCGTATTATGGTGGTTCTGCTACGGCATTTGATATATCTAATACAGTATCAAGTAACAATGCCACAGCCACAATGGATGGATCAACATTTACGCCATCAGTAGTAACCGCATCACCACATTGGTACGATTGGACTGATTATCCAGACGTAGTGCTTACTGTGGGTGGTGCAACTAAATCATATGGTGCTCTGCCAAACAAAGCATATCTTGGTGTTTTATATCGTGGTAGAACAATTTTATCTGGTGATCCAGAACATCCCGAACAGTGGTATATGGCTCGTCAGGCTTTTCCCTGGGACTTCGCTTACGTAGCAGGCGATGCGGGGACTCCGGTAAAAGGTGGCAATGCTGATGCTGGTGAACTTGGTGACATAATACGATGTCTAATATCATATAAAGATGATTATCTCATTTTTGGCTGTGCTACTTCTATCTGGTATATGTCAGGCGATCCAGCTTACGGCGGTGAATTAGGTGGACTCGATTTAACTACTGGAATATTTGGAGCTAATAGTTGGTGTTGGGATGGTGCTGGTAATTTATATTTCTGGGGCACAAATGGATTTTATAAAACTACTATTCCGGGAACCCCAGTTTGTTTATCAGCGATAGCATTACCTGATTTAGTTAAAGACGAAGATGCTGATTCGTCTACGCACCGCATTACTATGGCATACGACAGAAGAGATTATGGTATAAATATATGTATTACTAAATTATCTGATGGTTCTAATTCTAATTATTGGTATGATTTGAAAACTGAGGGATTTTTTCCAGAAACATATCCTGATGAGTGTGGACCATATTCTTTATTTTATTATCCAGCTAATGACCCCGGTCTTAGAGATTTACTTGTTGGTTGTAAAGATGGTTATATTAGAAAATTTGATAAAACTGCCGAAGATGATAATATAGGTGGGTCTAATCAAGCAATAGATAGTTACGCAGTTCTTGGGCCTATACAATTATCTGGTAATATTAATGACGGCACACTTAGTAATGTGAATATTATATCGGCTGGTGGTTTATCAGGTGGTAGTGAGAGTGATTCAGATGATGTTAATTATTCAATTTTTGCTGCAAGAACATCTGAAAATGTAATCGAAGCTGTTGAAGCATCTCCGGCAACACCAAAATATTCTGGTACATTCAGTAGTCCTGGCTATCAAAAAGGTAATAAAGATCGCAGAAAAATAAGAGGCAGGTTTGGTGCAATTAAGATTGGTAATGATACAGCAACAGAAACTTGGGGTTTTGAAAAATTAACCCTGGATGTTAAACAGATTGGAAGGGTACTGTAATGGCAGAAACATATAGACCATTTAGGCGTTACACTAAGAGTAAAACAAGAAATGTAGTAGCCGGGGTATTATATACCAATGAACGTAAATATAATGAAGCAGTACGAAGAGAAAAAGAACTCGAACCCCTTAGAAGAGCCAAAGCACAATATCAACCTGGTGGTGGTTTCGGCAAAGGCGTTGAGACGGGATTAGAGCGTGGTAGAGTTAAAGCTGTATCGGTAGGAATGCAAAATCTTGTAAGTGCTGGTCTTGCTGGTACTACTATGGCTGCTGGGCTTGGTACTAAATTTGAAGAAGAAGTTGCAGCACCAACACGGGCGAGTTTAGAAGAAGAAAGAGCACGAGCAATTTCTGGTATAGAAATGCAAGAAGCAGGTATGGGATTTCAAGCAGGCCAGGCGGGATTGCAAAGAGGTTTTCAGGCGGGTCAGGCAAGAGCACAAAGAGGTTTACAAAAATATATAGCCGATTTACAGGCTGATTTACAAAGGGAATCAATGGCGTTTCAATCCCAACCAACAGCACAACCAGTTCAACAAGCACAACAGTTCCCGGCGTTGTATGGCCAGGATCAAGGTGGTAATGGGGCACAGTCTTATCCAGGTTTAGATGATGGTGGCAGCAGTACAGCAGACACACCCTGGCCAACACCAGCACCTTTATTCAAAGAACAATATGCCCCCCAAACTGGTGATTATATGTCAGTTGCTGGTGGTTCCGGTGGTCCTATTTTGGGACGAAGAATGTAATGGGTCAATCATTAGACATACCGAGAGTTATTAAAGATGATTGGAAACGACTTGATTTAATTGTTAATAAGATTAAATTAAAATTAGGCCGTAATGCCAGTCCTACATTCACTGGACTTACTCTTACTGGCCTAACTGCATCCAGATTAATCTGGACTAATTCATCTAAAACTCTTGCATCTAAAGATCTCATAGGTTTGGTTGCAGGAACTGCTAATGAAATTAATATAGCTGATGATGGATCAGGTGGTGTTACTATTGGTATCATAGATCCTCTTATAGTAGCTAAAGGTGGTATTGGTACTGCATCACTTACAGACCACGGAATATTATTAGGCTCTGGAACCAGTGCTATTACTCCGCTTGCTGTTGCTGCAAATGGCCAGATTCCAATAGGTAGTGTTGGAGCAGATCCCGTACTTGCTGAAATCACTGGCACGGCTAACCAGATCACATCTACTCCTGGTGCTGGTTCTATTACATTATCACTTCCACAGGATATTCATACAGGGGCAAGTCCAGAATGGGCAGGGGCTACGATAGATGGTATTGTGTTTGGCGATGTATTTGATGCTCAAAAACAACCTACTGGTTTTGTTGACCGTACTGCTACGCTTAGTTGGAATGATGGTGATTTTACTTTAACAATTACAGGTAGTCACGATATTTATATAAATGGTGTTAAGACAACTAAAAGTACAGATTCAATTCAAATAGCGGATACTACTGGTTTGCATTGGATTTATTATGATTCTTCCGGAACACTTACAAAAAATACTGCCTTTCCAGGATGGCATTTGCCTATAATGGCTACCGTTTATTGGAACACAACAGGGGGGGGTGGTAGTTATAATAAAGGATTGGTGGGGGAAGAACGCCATAATATTGTAATGGATTGGCACACTCACGAATATTTACATAATACAGTTGGGTCAAGATTTAAAAACGGCTTGGCCGGAACATTTGATGATACAACTATCACTATAGAAGCGGGGGAGTGGCACGATGAAGATATTGAGCACGCCCCCTCGCAGCAAACCACTTGTAATGTATTATACAAGAACGGTTCTGCTAATTGGGAATGGGATGCAGGAGTATCTGTTTATTACAAATTGAATGGTACTGCTCTTCGATATAATAATGGCAATGCTCTCGCTGATTGTACACCTAATAGATATATGGCAATGTGGATATTTGCGACTAATGACATAAGTGTTCCCATAGTCGCTCTGATGGGGCAAAGACAAGATACTACACTCAACAATGCCCGTGAAAATAATACATATGAATCATTATCTTTTGGTATTCTCCCATTTCAGGAAATGAAATTGTTATATCGTGTTATTTTACGGAGTACAGGTTCCCCACCTTCTTATGTTGAGACACAAGATTTAAGAGCAATATCTAATCTGCCTGCCGGAACTTATGTGGCTACGGCACATTCAACCCTTACAGGCCTTACCACAGGCAACGACCACTCTCAATACCTTTTAGCGGATGGGACAACAGCTTTAGCTGGTGCTTGGGATATGGGTAGCCAGGTACTTACAAACGTCAATATTGATAGTGGTGATATTCACAATGATGTAACACATACTCAGTGGGACGCTGCTTACTCCCATAGTCTATTAACTTCTGGGAATCCTCATTCAGTTACCCCAACAGAATTAAGCCTTGTGATAGGAACTAATGTACAGGCTTATGCAGCAGTGCTTGATGATTTAGCCCCATTAGGTGCTCCTACATCCGATGGGCAATTTATAGTCGCCACAGGTGGGGGGGTATTCGCCTACGAGAAGGATAATGTCGCAAGAACATCGTTAGGGGTGGGGATAGGAGATAGTCCCCAGTTTGTAGGCATTGAATTAGGACACGCTTCTGACACCACCATCGCAAGAGTTAGTGCGGGTGTGGTAGCTATTGAAGGTACTAATATTGCTATGGTCGGTGGTGCACACCACGATGGATTTAGTGATTATGTAGGGAACGAACATATTGACCATACTGGTGTTACCCTTACAGCAGGAACAGGATTAACTGGTGGCGGGGATATATCAACAGGAAGAACTTTTGCTGTCAACGGCGTGCTTGAGGACTTGGACACTTTGGGGCCTGTTGGTGCTAACAGTGAGTTCTTAGTTGGGACTGGTGCTGGTACGCTGGCCTGGGAAAATGCCGCTACTGCTGCAACTTCTATGGGATTAGGGACAGGAGATAGTCCAGCCTTTACAGGATTATCACTAAGTGATGATTTAATCTTTAGTGCTGATGGAGGAATCCACGCTAATACTTCAGACGCAAGTGATAATGTTGCTATTTTTATAGGTGGTGGGGGAGCGTTTGGTTCAAATCGAGGTGGGTATATTGCTTTATATGGAAATGAACATGCAACAAACCAAGGTGATATATTTATAGTTGCTGGAAATGTTACCGATGGTGATATTCATTTTCAGGTGGAAGGGGCAGAACGGCTTAGGGTAACAGCAGAAGGTGTAACATTAATAGGAGTAGCAAACGTTGAAGGGGCTTCAATAACGGTTGGAAAGGCAAGTACAACCACAGGTACTCTTATATTGCATGATGCCGGTTCAGCGAATACAATAACATTAACCGTACCCAATGCTCTTGCAGGAAGTTTATCTTTTACTTTACCGCCTACGGACGGTGATAATACTAATGTCTTACAAACTGATGGTAGTGGGGTGCTAACTTGGGCCGCAGCAGGTGGTGCATTTACTTCAAAATTCAGTGCGTGCTTGACCAGTAATCAATCTATGGCTGATGCTGTTTTTGCGAAATTAACATTAGACAATGATTCAACAGTAGATAATTATGATACTGATGGTGATTTTAATACATCCACTAATCGGTTTACCGTTCCAACGACTGGCTATTATAGTGTAAAGATATTTGCAACAGTGCTTAATGTGCTGGATGGTGATTTTATGCAAATTATACTTAGAAAAAATGACACTACTTATGTGGCTCCTACAGACTCAGGTGTAGTAGGGGGGGCGGGAAGTTTAAGTCTAAATGCTTCAAAAGATATGTATTTAGAAAGCGGAGATTATTATGAATTATGGTGTCTTGTAGATACGGTGGATAATAATCCAAGAAATGCTTTTGGAGACTCAAGAAGTACAGGCATGACCGTTCATAGATTTGCTTAATATTTGAAGGAGAACAATATGCCAGATGCAAGACCACAATATGGTTTGCCATTTGAACAACTCCCTGCCAGGGATATAACACCTGAGTCGTTTATCAATGAACAAACCAGGATCGGTAGACAGCAAATAGATAATAAATATAAACTCATGTGGAATGAGATAAACAGGAGTGCAAGATTTACTGGGCGGCAGAAAGCATCAAATATGCAACGACAGTTAATAGCTAAAGGCAAACAAGAGATGCTTCAGTTTAACCAACGAGCACAACAGCAACTCGCACAGTTGCAGAATATTGATAGGCTTGCACAACAAGGAATGATAAATAATCCTGATGAAATCAAAGCACGTATGACATTCGGGGCTGATGTGGCGAAGTCTATGTATCCGACACCAGGAAAAGAAAAACCACCCATGCAACAGTTTGCTGATCTTGACACATATAGTCATAGGATTTCTCAGGAACTTGAATGGTTCAAAGAAGATAAACCATCCAAATTACTTAAAAGACTTAGTTATGTTAGTCCATTAGCGGCAGCGATTTCTTTAACTCGTGGAAAACCCAAACGAAAAGTACAGATATATGATGTGGCTACAGATGATTGGAAAAAAGCTGAACCAGAAGAAATTGCAAGGTATGATATGTTGCTACAAGAAGAAAAGAATATCGCCCAACGTAAAACAGAACTTCTTGGGCAACCTGGCATTAGTCGTAGAAGAGTGCAGCCGGGCACCAAAGGTGGTACATTCGGTGATAAGATCGCTGAGTCTGTAAGGCCGCGACAAGCACCAACAGCAGCAAAACCGAAAGTGATTAGGCAGCGAAGTAAACTTACTGGACAGGTACGCGAATCTCGTGATGGGGGCCGGACATGGCAGATAGTGAGTGGGTAAAAACTTGCACAAAGTGCGGAATATTACAGTTGGTTTCTGAATTTCATAAGAAACCAAAAGGTAAATATGGACTTAATTCTCGTTGTAAAACTTGTGTAAAGAATTATGATCAAAAACGTTATCAAGTTTATAAAGTTGAAGAAAACAAACGTTGTAAAAAATATCATCAAACTATTATAGGTTGTCTCCATAATCGTTTTATTAATATAAAACAACGGTGTAATGATCCGAAAATTAAAAGTTATAAAAATTATGGTGGCAGGGGCATTAAATGTTTATTCAAATCTTTCAATGAGTTTGCGGATCATGTTATCAATGAATTAAAGGTTGATCCGCGTGATCTTACAGTAGATCGTATAAATAATGATGGACATTATGAACCCGGAAATATACGTTTTGTGACTCAGGCCGAAAATAATAGGAATAAAAGAAAACATGCCAAATAACGAATGGGAGACGATTCAAGAAGAGGATGAGTGGGAAACGATTACTGAACCTCGTCCGAAGCCAACTGCGATACAGAAAGCTGGCCAAGCTATTAAAGAAGTCGCGGCTGCTCCTGTTAGAACTCTTGAATCTATGACAGGACAAATATTAGGCGGTCTGGGCCGTATGGCGGCAGAAACTACAATAGGCACTGTAGTAACCAAACACATTAACATGCCTGGTGCCAGTATCATCGCTGAACATCTCATCCGCAAATATGGACCTGATCGAGCATTGTCGTTTTATGATCGCAAGATGAAGAAACATGCTGACGCTGCAAAAAAGGTTAGTGATTTCTGGGATGAACAAGCGAACAAAGGTTGGGAAGCTCCTAACCCGGATATAGTTGAGGCAAGATGGAGAGATAGACCCGTAAGCAAAACCGTGAGTGCTGTTAGTTCTGGGCTAACATCTATAGGTGTGGTTGTTGGTACTACATTCCTAACTAAAAGTCCGCATGCGGGACTTGTGGCATTGGCCGCTTCCGAAACAGGTGGTATGTATAATCGTCTCCGTAATGAGAATGTACCATCTAATATAGCTTCTAAACTCGCACAGATGGCCGGTGCGTGGACTTTTGTTACAGAGAAGATAGGTTTCGATAAACTGCTTAAACCCAGTGCTCGTACTATTATGAACATCTTAAAGAAAGGTGGGTGGGAAGGGGCACAAGAAGTAATTGAAACGATGGGTCATAATCTATTAGAGTATTTTGGATATGATTATAGAAGCCCAAAGGACATACCTACTGCTGTCAAGGCTGCGTATGATCATGTAATGGATGATTGGCAGGATGCTTTAGTTGGTGGTATTGGTGCTGGTGGAATGGTGAGTGTTGTTCTTCCTGGTACGCGGGGTAAGGAACTTAGTGAACCGGACATAACTCCCCCCACTGTAGAAGAACTCACCAAAAAACCGATAGAAGAAATAGAACCACAGACACCTGATCATGCTATAGGACATCAGTATGGTCTAACTAATGAGCAGGTTGATAACAGATTGAATGAGGCTGATCTTAGGTATCGAGAACTGAAGTTGAAAGAGACTGATGAACGAACTCCGACAGAAAGAGACGAACTCGCCTTCCTTAGCAGGAATCGAACTAACATCGAAGCCATATTAGAACGAGAAACGCAACCAGTAACTCCACCTAAAATCAAAAGATCTAAAAAGAATCTTCTGGTGCTTGGCCACAAGATAGCACGCGAAGCTGAATTGACTGATGAAGAGTATCGTGATATTGCCGAGATGGTGACAGGCAAGCGTTCTATGAAAGATATGTCGATGAAAGAGAAGAACGAATTTGTCTCTGCTCTCGAAGAGTCTTATGGTACACCAAAGGAATTGTTACCTGAAGATTATGATATGCCTATCACTGTAGCTGGCAGGGCAACTTCAATGCGTGTGGTTCGTAATGATGCTGCGAAAACTACAGAAGCACTCGTAGATAAGAAGAAAGTCCCGGCTACGATTAAGATAGGATTCGGCAAGACTGGTGCGATACAGGGATTCAAAAACTTCTTCTTCGGTATTGATAACACACCGCCTTACCACCTTGCAAGAATACTCGATGGCGGTACAGAAGGCATATTCACAGAGGTACTTGATAAAGGTATTGAAGCTGGTAGAAAAAACTCAGCAGCCCATACAAGATCTGTAATGAATGCACTCCTGACTGAACTACAGGAAGCTGGTATAACTGATGCTGATCTGGCTAAGATGAGTAAGGCTGTTAATCCGAGATTACAGACTCACCAGATGATAAGCAAAGGTGCGGCTACTGAGGCTTCTATTATAAATATAAACGGCCAAAACTTCGAGATGACCATGGCCAATCTGATCGACATCTATCTGATCAGCAACCAGGAAGCTGGTATGCGGCACTTAACTGAAGGTGGTCTGGTGATAGAAGGAGTTGAGACTGGTGCATTGTCTGAAGAACAGATAGCTGATCTAAGGACAAGAGTAGAGGCTGACCCAAAGGCGTTGAGGGTCGCTGTTACAGTATTAAAGATCGGTGAACAGATTTGGAAACCCTCGATCAATCAAGTATCACAACGAATGGACGGTAAAGACTTAGCTACCGAACCTGACTGGTGGGGCCTTGAAGTCTATATGCCAAAAAGATTAGCTGGTAAAACCAGGATGGGTAAACTGGGTCAGTTCGGTGTCAATCTGATTGAAGATAAGGGAATACTCAAAGACAGAACTCGGAGCACAGCACCGTTAGTTCTGCGTGATGCTCTTAGGCGATTCAGTGTTTTTGAAAGTGCTACAGCCGAATACGTTGGTATGGCCGAGGCTTCCCGGACATCGAGAACTCTACTCAATGATCCCAGTATAGCAGCGGCACTTGATCAAAAAGGATACAACGAAGTACGTAAGCGTATTATAAAAATACATGAACGGGCACAAAGCATTCCAGCACCAGAAGGTATTATGTCTGCGTGGTTTGCAGCACGCCTACCAGGATTATATCGTGCTGTCTTGTTCTTCAACCCAAGAGTTGTAGCCAGTCAATATACATCAGCTTTTAATTATGGTGCCTATGTATCGCCGGAGTTCATGACCAGCATCAAGGATGGCCTAAATATTGAGAACTCATTAGAAACACTGGCCTTATCAGACATAGCCTGGGATCGATTCCACATGGGTCACAGCAGTCTGGAATTGGGAGAAGCAACTCAGGCTGATGCAGCACTGCGAATGTGGACTGATGGTAAAAGCTCTGATATTAATAAGGCTGGATGGGCAATGAAGATAGCTGACCTGGGGGCCTTAACAGCCGGAATGGAAATGGCTAAGAAAGAATATGATACTGCACGAACAGGTAAATTAATTGGATTCTCTGCTAAGTGGTGGCTCGATAAAGAAAATTTACCAGAAGCAAATACCGATTTATGGAGAAAAGTCCAAGAGGAAGGTGAGAATGCAGATCCAGAAGAAAGACAAGCAGTTGAACAATGGAGACGAATGGTTTCAGATCGTGCTGAATATCTTTGGCAAAGAACGCAACCATCATGGGACAGATGGAACAGATCTATATTGACATCTGAAAAAGGTTTAAGGCGAATATATTTACTTTTTCGTTCTTTCCATGAAAAATCACTTACAATATTCAACGAAGCTAAATTAGATTATATGAATAGTGCTAAGACTTTAGATGATAAAACAGCATTCGCCCAAAAAGGTGGTGCTGTTCTTACTGGCTATACTGTCAACATGTTCCTACGTCTTACTATTATGGCAGCCCTAACCAGAAAATTAAAAGAACCTGTTAAATATTTTGAGGATTTTTTAACTTCTTGGGCAGCTATGTTTCCCCTGTTTGGTAAAGCTCTTCAAATAACAGTTAATAGATTTGTAGATACTTTAGCAGGAGCAAAAACAACTTATATCGGCGAAGTATTAGAATCATATCCTGTTAGAGTAGTTAATATGGTACTGAAAAGCCCACCTGATATGGCAGAAGCAATGGCTCATACTCTTTTGGGTGAAAACGAGGAAGCCGAAGAAGCTTTTATGCGTGGTATCAATAGATTCGCTGAGGGTGCTGGAACATTATCTGGCGTTCCTGTGCCTGAGATTAAGCGTGTTCTGCCTAAAGAGGGTGAAGAATCAACAGGTGGGCGTGGTCCAGCACGCAAGGGACCACCAGCAAGAAGGGGGCCTAAATGAATGACCATGATCTTTTAATGCGGATTGATGAACGGGTTTGTAGTCTTACCAAGCATTTCAGTAATCACATCAAACATCACTGGCTATTGACGATACCACTAATCACGGTTATTGTGGGATTGGTTATTGCTTTGTTGAGTAAATGAATAATTTACCCATTTAACTTTTTGGCCACAATCAATAGAAGGCAAAGGTTTTTCTGCTTTTTGAATATCAAATCTTTTTGTCTTTGGGCACCTGGTGCAACATTTATATCTGAATGTTTCCATCCCCTTTTGAAAACGAATTTCATTTGACCAAAAAACAAACCAATTATGGCCGATTAACCAACATATTATCCTTTTCATATTACTCCCCCCATCAAAGCCCTACCAGCCAGATTACTGATCGGTATGCCTTGGGACCAATAAAAATATAGTTCAGGTGGTGTACGTTTTTCCACATGAAACGATTTACGAAACTCTACAGCATTTTGAATTACGGGTGTCGGAATTATACAAAACATTCCATCCCGACACCAAAGTATAGGATCAGTTTCTCCACCAGTTGCTCTATCAACAGGTATTCTATCGTCTGATTCTTTATATACACTAATTTTCATTCCAAATCTCCTTTAGCTTTTATACTCTTCAGGATGATCACCACTGAATAATTGTTGCCTGAACTTATTATCATTGTTATAACATACTGGCCATTTGTATGTACCACACCAACACCCCCACGGCACATCACGCAGAATCCTAATACCGTAATGGTCCCGGTATGCGATCACAGCAACGTATCTAATCTTGCCGTGTACAGATGTCACTCGTATGATCCAGCCAGGATGTTCAGTGGGGGGAACAGGATTGAACCCCCCATAGAACTCAACAGTGCCCTCATACAGTGCCCGGACAATAGCCTTACGTGGACAGTTGTTTTCCAGCCATAGGATCAGGTGCGTGCGTGATTGGAAGTGGTTCATAGGGGTTTGACATTCTCATAACCTCTGATACGACCTTCATCACTTTCTTCTTCCCACCAAGCAGCAACATCACCTGTTGCTGTATCTATGGCAAGTATATGTTTATCAGGGTCAGAAACACATGACCTAATACTGGAAGTTATTTTTAGGATTAATCGTCTTTTGACTGGTAAACTTCTAAATATTCCAACTCTCGTCACCGGAATCTCCTTAGGCTTCTCCAACGCCTTGATCGCCTCGAATGTTTCTGTGCTGATAGTTTCTAACGGTATTATCTTGCCGTCTACTTTTGCTGTGATTTTAATGTTTGGCATGTTTTCCCTTTCTGAACATTGTTGACATATATAACGATAACGCCCATATCTTTCACTGTGAAAGGCCATATCACCAAATTTGAAAGTATATGAACATTCAACACATTTAAGATAATTGTCTCCACGGTAAATCATCAATCCACTCTCCTTTTAGCCTTAGCCACAACCTCTTCAACTTCAGATGGTGAATAGTCGCCTTTCCGTTTAAGCATTCTGCCAATAGCGGCACCACCAGTGAATCCTGCAAGGATACCGATCAAACTCAACGGCTGGTCTGCACTACCCACAATGATGCCCTGAAAGTATTCAGCTTCTTTAATGTTGGCATCAATGAAACCGATGGCATCAGTGTATGCAAGTTTATCATCCTCAGCCATTCGCAGGAAATTGATCTGTGCTGTGCGGTACTTGATAACAATCTCATTATGAAGCTTCTTTACATTATACAATGAATCAATCTCCTTGAAACCGTTAAGTGATTCATTGACGTATTCATAAGATTGTTTTGCCACTGAGGTCGGTGTCGCCCGATCCATCATGGATCTACAACTGATGATGGCGAGGGACACGATACATATTAGTGTTAGTAACCAGTTTAGTTTGTTTTTCATTTCAAATCTCCAACTAAGGTTAATGCTTCTATAATTATTGTGTTTTTACTCCGTGCAGACGTACCACTGAGAGCTTCTTTTAACAGATCCTCGATGCGTTCTTTTAGTGATTCTGTTTTCTGAACATTTATTATGGTATCTTCTTCACTGGTTGTCATTTCTGTTCTCCTTCGATTCCATATATTCTTTTAATTGCTTTTTCTGTTGCTTCACTGCGGGCATCAGATAATTTCATCATTGCCCCTGCAAATTCGCAAAGATCATTAAAAAGTTCTTCATCCTCAAAAATACTTTTTGCGAAATCATCAAGGGTTTCAATCATCTTACATTCTCCTAACTTTTAGGTCTACTCAGATAAGTAGAATAAACCCAATTCTGTAGTTCGAGTCCTCGATACGCATACTGTCTCCTGCCATCGATGATAGGACGAAACTCGACAGCAGATGGGTAAGCTTGTCTGAGCCAGCGACCAAAATAAATATGGTTGCCTACTCTGTGTCCTGTCTTTGCACACCACAATCCCCATACCTCGTATAGCTGATCCTTAGTTGTATAGGCATCACCTTTTCTATTACAACATTCCCTGATGAACGCTGTCACCGGAGCAGTGATCTCTGTGAGTTGTCGCAGAAGTGGCTTGGAAGATTTAGGCATGGTGAATCTACCCTGTTCTCTAAGGTCTTTCAAACCTTGCAGAGCAAAGTTAATCAACTTACCCTCACGAGCTTCCTTACGCAGCCGGTCCTTCAGGGTGAAATCCTCTCTTCCAACGTATGAGTTAGGGAAGTTAAGGATGATAGCTCTGGCTACAAATGCTTTAGCCGAATCTGCGAAATCAGGAAGTTCATTCATGGCAATGGTAAACCTACACTTTAGGTAAACATCAAATTGCGGTAGATATTTAGGATTAACTGTGATAGCATCTCTGCCGGTTATCTGTAATATCGTTTGTAGAGCCGCAGTAGCTTCACCCTTCCTTGGTGTTCTCGCGTCACCGAGTGTAGCAGCAAGTTTGCCTGTGAGTGAGTATAGTCCATGTGTATCAGCTAATGCCTGGAAACTGGTAGCACTGTAGTTATTTTTACCGAGCATACTATGTAGTGTTTCGAGTATCGTACCTTTGCCAGCCCTCGCATCTCCGGTGAAGATCATGAGTTTTTCATGTATCATATCTGGTACAGTATTATAACCAAGCCACTGAGCGAGTACCCTGATACATTCAGCATCTTCGTTGAATATCTGGTTGCAAGTATCATCATATAGATTAGACCAGGCATTCTCATCATAAACATATGGGAGAACATTATATGTGAAGAGTCGAGGATCGGGATTGTGCAATACGATGTTGCCTTTCATGTACTCAGTGACATCGAGCATACCGTTTTTGAAGATGATAAGATTGTTTGGGTGTGGATGTTCTTCTTTGTCAAGCCATACAGGGGGATCTTTCTCTACAGGGCACCACCTATTCAGGGCATCAATGATGTCATTCACTTTAGACCTGGTAGGTTTGTAAGGCACTATATCAAGACCCCTTGCAGTAGTTTTTATGAATTGCTTGCCATCAAGAAATTCGTATAGCTTTCCCTTGAACAGTGCCATAGATAGTTCTTCATAGTGATCTTTGCTCCACTCTTGCCATTGGCCGCGATAGTTGCGAAGTATGGGTACGCCATTCAGCATATGGAACTCATTCATGAATCGTTCAGCAATCAGATATGCTACATCATTTGCAAACACATTAGGGTCTATCTCTTTGTTGTCGCCACCATGTTCGCCGACATACTCGAATAACGAAGCTTGGGTAAGCCCACGCTGTACCCACTGTCGCAGGTCCTTGATCCCTTCTGGTGGGAGTATGCACTTAATATCTTCAACTGCATTCTTGATGTTGAGGTGTGCTTTCTGCATCCCCTTCTTACCAGCACCAGCATCGTTATCACCTATGATCCATACTTCATGACCCGTGAGAGGCATCTCCTGAAGGATCTCCATGCCCCCTTCAGCAAAAGGCCGACCAATCGCCACGAAGCCCAGATCCATAGCTGCCAACACATCAGTCGCACCTTCCACGATGATGATTGGTAGATCGGTATCTGAGAGAACTCCAAGTGTTCCCATATTTTGTTGCTGTTCTTTTCTCCGAATATGAAGATAGCCACAATCTGGCAACTCTCGTATTGAGCCATCATGTATACGACTACATACCACAGCAGATGGATCGTCTGGGTTGTCAGATGACACCATGCACCAGTCCGGTTTTCCACAAATCGGGCAGATAACACCCGCTTCTGTAATTCTAATCCAATGGAATTTCCCTGCTTCATATTTTTTATCTCCTATTGCGTGGTCTGAATTGTAGGCGTAATGCAATCCTCGTTTAGATCCTGGTATCATGAACTTTTTACCATTATGATACCGCCTAACCAAACCAATGATGTCACCTTTAGCATCACGTTCAGCGAATATCCAGGCATACTCTCCAGGATAATAGCCCACACCAAGTGTCTCTAAAGAAGCTACAGTGACACCAAGTTCTTCAGCGAAGTGCTCTAACATGCCAGTGGTGACATTGTTTTTATATACTTCGTGTTGTTCGGCGAAGGTTAGGGTCATTCATGTTCTCTTTTATCATAATGAAATATTTCATCACATTCATTACAGATAAAGCTATCATTGTCACAATCTTCTTCCTGTACATTTCCGCAATGCGGACAAACTACCCAATCTAAATCCATATCACACCTCAAAAATAGATGCTGGCGGGCAGAATCATCACGATTCCAAGCCCTACGTTCTTAAATTCTGCTTAGGTGCTCTGTCCCATCGCTCTCATGGTGAAACGCCGCCGCCAGCACCTCGATCATATAACTAACTTACGACCCGATCAATGATTATAAGCGAATATATCAAAATTTAGCAACACTCTCAAGTGTCTTTTCTGCGATCTGATACCATTGTTCCGGGGTAACATCCTCTGACACAACATCAGGACCAGCAATCTCGGCAATGCTACTATGCCACACTTCACCGATCACTTTATCGCTGATAGAAGGATCTCGCAGTTCTACGATCTTATTCCATCCCTCTTGCATAGTACATGCAGTGCTCTCTGGTTTAGCAGGTGGCACCACAGCATCTTTCGATTCTGGTTTAGGTGGTGGTCCGGCAGGCGATGCTGTAACGGCTTCAGTCTTGGCCTTAGCCTTAGCCACTGCAGCCTTGTTCTTGGCTGACTTCTTAGCCATTTTCTTAGCTTTTACTTCGGCTGAATCAGGTACTCCATCATCAGCAGGTACTCGTGTTTTAACCGGAGCTTTAGCAGCAGTGGCTACGGGTTTCGCTGTTGCATTCTTCGCACCCATAGCAGCAAACTGTTTATCTAAACTCTTTAAGTCGGCGGCATCGAGCTTGCGAAGCTGCATCCCTGGTTCGGCATCATACACATCGATCCAGTTGACCTGGTATGGATATGTGGCCTCTGCATAGGTATTATCACCAATCCTGACCTGAAATTCAAGGTCGTCATACTTACCGTTAGCAAGTTGAATCAATGATCTTCCGTCCCAGTTGAATACTTTCTTGACTTGATCCATGCTGAGTGTCGGTCCGATCTTTCCACCTTCTTTTTTGATGGCACCATAGAGACACAAGAATGCAGTGATCTCAGCCGTGTATTCACTGTAGTCAAACCACTTCTCTTCTTTTACATCGTAAACTTCTGTAAGAAGAACTCTTACATTGAACCATGGTAGTTCTATGTCAGTGCCTTTTTTCTTCTTGCCATCGATGCCATGTTCAAGAAGTTTACATCTGAATGTTCCGATTCTGTCAAGTCCCATGTTTTACCCTTTCTGATTAATGTTATGGTTTTTTACCTTCAAATAGACATTCGTATGTCACATCTCCCCATTTATCGGTATGCCTGAGTGTCCACTCCCACCACATCCAACGACCTTCGTATATACACACCGGATACCAGACAAACCAAAATTCGTGCTTTTCTAAGGATTTAGGTGTGACTGCTCCTTTGCCCCATCTCATCTCTTCACCCTCTTACACTTAACACACATTTTAACATTATCCGGTATCGGTGCACCACAATCACACCGTTTCAATTCGGCACTATCTAATATCTGACTCACATCTTTGCTTGTGACTGGCTCTGGTATGGCATCAGGTTTGTACTTCGCCATGAACATTTTGAACTGTGCATCTGATAGAATCCCACGTTTGTGTTGTTCTCTTGCTACCAGTATCGACATATGTTCAAACGCAACGCGATCACATGCTGCTGCTTTGCCACTGTCCCCATGGCACCACTTAAATTTAAGCCCGGAGTTACAGGGGCACAAGTCGTTTCTGCCGGGTTCTGGTCCTCTGAATTTTATACCCATTAGTCACTCTCCAATTCATCGTGTATCTTATCTTTTATTTCCTTATGCTCTGATGAATGATTAAGCCATTCCAGCACTAACTCTAAAGCTGCTCGCCAGGTATCTTCTTTTGTTCCAATTCCACTACAACTACCACAAACACCAATATGACATAGATTACAAACTTTAACACACTTGTTGTCTTTCCATTTCTTAAACTGTTCCATCACTCACCCCCTTCCTCTGATTTAGGCGGAATAGCTCCCTCTACCAAAACACCAGTTGAGTAATTTATTAACATTTCGATAAGTTGTTTTGATAGATTCTTTCTAAGAAACCGATCTAAATGAGTAAGTACACATTTATCGGCAGAACGATGTAAAGTATCTGATCCTAATAAAATAGGATGTCCCCTAAAACGTAATCCTGTATCTATAACTGTAAAATTGTAATCGGACCATATTGGCATATTAATCACCCCCTTCCTCTGGAATATCACGCCACGCCCCACCGAACAGGAACTTCCATATGGAATCATCCGAAGGACTCTCGAACGACACTACAGGAAATCTGGGTGGTATTCGTTCTCGGCACTTGGCTTTATAATGAATTTCTGGTGCGTGGACATTAATAATTCTATTGCCTGTTGAAGTGACCTTAGCAATTTTAGCTTTAGCATCATCCTTAGTAGCTACTACGCCTTCATTACTAATTCTAAAAACATGATCAGCCCATTCAACCCACATACCCCAGATCGATGGAGTTTGTTTGCCGTGTTTGGGTGCCAGTTTGGGGGCATCGCAAAGATAATCTTCACCACTGGTATTGGCTATTGACACTTGCTGCATTTGGCAAAGAATACATACATTTTTACCGCGTCTGATTAAGGCATCAAAATCAGCAAGAGGTAAACGCATGGTATCATATAAGTGACGGTGGCCCTTACCCCATCCATAATGTTCAATGTTTTTCATGCGGTTAGTGCTGTTCTCGCCGCCCAACACATTTTCCAGCATCCAATCAAGTGCTAATGGTTCAAGTATGGTGCCAGTATCAACAACATATGATTCATAATCATTGAAAAGATCAGCTTGTTGAGTGGCTGCTCTGAAATCAACAAATGTTTCTATACCAGGAATATTTTTTAATAGTTCGCCGGTGATAGGATTTCTGATTTTACGGCCACCATCGTCAAGGCCAGCAAATACAGGTGTAGGCAACATTGAAGCGAGTGTGGTTTTGCCCATACCCGAATCAGCATAAACGATGATCTTTTCGCCTTCTTCAGTACCATCCCAGACAGCTACCTGGAACGTCTTATTTACTTTAGTCTTTGAAGTCGTGGATGTCATGGCTGAAGCTTTCGGTTTTGCGGACACCGGGGCAGGGGGGGCCTTGGCCAGCTTCGATTTTGCCGGTTCTGAGGAAGTCGGCGGTTTTCTTGATAATGTCATCGGTTCTCTCCTTTTCTAACTTATTATGTATGTCATCAACTTTACGGCTGGCCGCGTAATCGGCCAGGTGGATTAACTGTGCGAAGGCTTCTAATCCGGGACAGTCTGTCGCATTATATGGTTTAGTAGTCCAAATGCCCATATGTAATGCTATCCCGGTGACTATTCTAATATAGCTTTCTGTCATCATTTGGGGGGCATTGATCTCATCATTTATCTTTTTAGCCAACGTCACCCCATGCGTCCCTGTTACACCCTTTTCAAGTGGATAGCCCTGTGTATTCAGGCCCTTACCATTCTTGATCATGTCGTGTAGTAAGAGTGTTGCAATAATTTCGTCTTGTAATGTATGCAGAGCAATATCTTTTAGTTCAGGTGAACCATGTAGTGCTTTTATCAGTTCAAGCCCCCACCACACAGCGAGCTTAGTGTGCCGGACCAGGCCCCCGATACCAAGTGACACTTGCGGGTGATATTTACCTGTTGTGCTGCATGGGCAGGTCCAGAAGTAGTCTGGGCAGAGTTTGTCGAAGCATGTGATCACGAATTGTTTGATGGTTGTGTCGTGTATTAGTGATAGTTCGTATGCGAATATGGTTTCAGCTTTGGTCATTTGCTATCCTTCCATACTGAATACTCAAAACCGTTATCATGCCATATTTTAGTTTCATCCCTGGCCATCATGGACGATATAAGCAAGTAGATAAAATTTTGTAGTTGGTGTTTATTAAAATTAGAAATAGGGATCCCATAAAAATAACATACACCATCGGGACATACTTGGTCGAGCTTTTCTTTTACTTCAGATTTTTTCATCACTCACCACCCTTCTTAAAAATACACTTAAACCCATCAGGTACATGATCCTGATCAACCTGCATACGGTTGTAACACTGTTCTATATAATCACATCGGAACGTAGCTTCACAGGCATGCTCGTTAGTATAGAATCTACCCGACCTGATCATAAACTGCATGTTCTTACAGATGTCGTAAAGCTCCTGTTCAAATGCTTTCAACTCAGCATCAGTTCTGGTAAGTTCAATACACCGAAAGTAAAACTCAGGGCGTTCAGTGATGTCTTTGAGTAATCGGGCACCGAACATATCAGGTGTCTCACGGATGGCGAAAGTGCCTTCTTTGGCACCTGGTTCTGTTTCAGCACGAATGCCGTTTACAAAAATTTCCCCTTCTGCCCTTACATTTGTAGTATGTATTTCAAATTGTTGTTCACAATATTCGCTGAAATATTTGTCTCCTTTTAATGCACCGCCACTTATAAACTTCTTACTATCACCCTGAGTGAGTTTCTTCGGTCTGATCGTTGGCTTGTGGTATACATCGTACTTGACTGTGTTAATGAGTGGACTGCATCGTGGTCTACATCGAGTCCAGGTGTCATCTGCATCCGTCTGGCAGCATAGATATACATAGTAGTCTGAACATCGAGGTTCAAGTGACCCCAGTAGGTTGAATCAGGATCAATAGACTTACTGGTTGACTTATGTTCCTTGACAGCTATACCGTTAGCAACCTCAATCAATTTATCTATTCGACCTTTGATAAACACATCTGGTACCGGATGCCCAGTCTGGGGATTGAGCAACGGTAGACTGAAATATTGTTCAGTTGCAACGACTGGTTCCAGTTGTTCATCGTAATGCCAACGATAACCGGCAAGTGCGTGAAGCAATGTCACTCGCTCGATCTCTTTAGCTTCGGGATCAGCGAAGTTTACATTTTCATAAGCCTTGTTCAATACACGAGTTACGGCTTCCATGATGTCATCGGGGACTACGTTAGTGCCCTCACATATTACGCAAGGTTCTGGGTCCTCGTGACATGGTGCACTGGGGCAATCATCTCCCGGCACCAGGGCGGCTACTTCGAGAAGCAGATGCCAGTTGGTCCCCACTCTCTGAGATTCACTGTCCTCTACTTTTCGGATGCCATACACATATGTGTTCCTGAATCGGATCGGGCAACTCTTAAACGCACCGATTGAACTTGCTGATAGGATTAGTTTTTTCATTTTTTCCATCTCCAAATTTCTAAACCGAAACGAAAGCATAAAATTGTTATTGATATATCGTTACATTTACTACCCATAACATCAGCATTATTCCACCACGATAACTTGAGTGGTAAAGCTAACTCACCACTATGCCAAGCCCAATTATGACATATTGTGATAGTATATTCTGGATTAGTGCCCCACTGGAATGTCATACAAATTCCCCTATAAAATGCTCCAATTCTTTTACCCCATGCACCACAAAATACATACCCCCATTATAATGCACCTGTTTCATCCATTTCTGTTGTCCCGCGTCTAATCGTCCACCAGATCCTCGTTTTGTTTCAATCTCAAAGTGACGACCACAATGGGGATGTCGCCTAAGCATTCCAATAATATCACCGGCACCTATAATTCCATAAGTCCCATACTGCCCACGCTCATTCTGGAATGTCCCGGCATCATGCCTGCTGCAAAACACATGGCGTTTCTTCAACCAAGACAAACAATCAGCAAGAACCTCATGCTCAAGTTTCTTAGAATCGACTGACACTACTGGGTGTGTCCTGATACTACCGTCTTTGGCACCGATTCGTTTCACCTTCTTTCCTTCGCGTATCTGTTTCACAGCGTTAGCGAGGTCATTGAATTTTTGTTTGCGTGTTTGGGGTTTCACAGATATTCCTTTATGGCAGCACAAATACTCTCGCCCATATTACATCCGTCAGCCCATTTTGAAACAGCTTGAAATTCTGGTTTCAATTCTTCATAAACATTTTTAGCAAACAAAGTTAAAGCAGAATTTACTATAAAAATAGCCCCTGGGTGTAATTCTGACAGACCTTCTATATTAGTTATAGCTGTGCAATGTGCACCACCACCTATATAACCAAACCCACCGGCATCTATAATTATAAAATCTGGGCTACCAGTAGCTCGTGCAGCGTAACCAGCATTAAGAAAAAATTTCACTGATGCTTTGGGAAAGTTTTCTTTTAGCTTTTCTTTTTGGTATTCCCATAAAGATTCATCATCTTCACAGACCCATATTGTTAATCTTTTCTTTTTCATCTCAACTCCTTCAATTTCTGAGCAGCCCACTGCAACCAGTTGGCTTTTTTCATGTGTTCTACAAGTCTCTCTACATGCAGTTCAGGTTCCAGAATATCAATCCGGTGGATCGCACGCCTGACTGAGTATCGGATTAGGTCTTTGTAGTGTTTGAATCGTTTATGTTTGGTTCGTTTCATCGTATAAAGGACTCCGATAATATATTGGTGTGCCTCTAAAATAACAACGAGGTAAACCATAACCTTCAATGTAAGCTCCATCTTTGCCCCGCATCCACATTTTCTGTGCTGGATTAGGCCTAAACTCAACTGGTTCGTCCTTCAACAACTCACCAGGACACACAACAGCAGCCCCACATACGGTGACTAAGGATTTAAGAAAGGATCTTCTATTTATCAATTTCACTCCAATCTATTTTTCGGATTATAGCTTCGGCCACAACATTCGCTATTGCTGATGTTGTTTTGTGTACTATATCACACGGTCGATCATTACGATCTATATCAGCTTCAAACATATAATCAACATTGTTAAGTTCAAAAGCACCTACAACTGTTTTACACATACGCCCACCATGTTGCATTAAATCTGCCTTGGCGTTTAAGACTGTATTTTCTGGTAGTATGTTTTCTTTAAGTGTTGCTTCTTTGACTTTTTTCAAACAATCATTATAAAACTTACCAGCTTCAATTATGTCTATCATTTACAAAACCTTTCACTAATCTTAGCATCAATTCCCAAAGGCAACCCTTCAGCCCAGGTCGGACCTTGTAACATTATATCACTCATAGTCTGTAAATCTCTCTCAGCAGTTTCTATTGGTACACAACCGACTAACTCATCATATGAGTGGAGTACTATAGGAATACCAGCATCCTCACACTTCAACAACCAATACCCCAATAAACACCGACACATTGCCTGAATCAGATTCTCTGTGATCGATCCACCCCACAGGTGTCCATGCAGATACTTAATGCCGTTATCTTTGGGTGACACTGTAGCATGACGATAGTTCATTACTCGTCCTGATGGGAGTTGCATTCTTGTTGTAGTGCCGGACCGCGTAAATACAAGTTCACTCGATTCCGATATTCTGTAAACGGTTCGTTCTTCCGGATATTTGGTGGGCCATCGGAAACACTTGGCAATTTCGGTCCAAAAGGCGGGAATATTGGAATACTTAGTTCGGTAAATTTTGATAAGTCGATTAATGAAATCCCAGTCATATTCGTCAGAATCGAAGAGGGGACGGAGAGTATCATTTTGTCTGCAACGGTCATAAAAAGTGTTAGCTCCCATCCCGTAGCCGCACCCCAAGATGGCATCCTTCCCAAAGCCTCTTCTAATATCAGCCGTTTTGCCTTCAGGAGTATTCTTTTCTTCCTCTGTTGGCTTCCAAACTTTTTCTTGAAATAAGTCCGTAGCGAATACCGAGTAAATATCTTCACCATCTGCAAATCCTTTCAATAAATCGTCTTGATGTGCTACCCAGGCTAATTCACGTGCTTCAATTTGTGCACTGTCAACTATGATTAGAGTATAACCATCTGGTGCCATCAATGTTCCACGCACCTGTGCTATCAGTGGATGAATAGGTCTACCGCGACCTTTACCACCCAGGTTCATCGGGTTCCAGCCGCCTGTTCCTGACCACCGCCCCGTATGTGCTCCATAGTATTTTAGCGGCATACGGATTAAACCATCGCAACACTCAGCTTGTGAAATCATGCGATGGACTTTGCTTTGATGTAATGGCCAGCTTGAACAGGCAGCTTTTGCCCGACATAGATTACGCACTTTCTCATCTTCGTGTGCTAAGAGATATTGAAATGCCACATCGTTTTGGGCGGTAGCCGGAATCATCTGGTTCTTACCCTGTTTCATGGGGACTGTTTCGCCTTCAAGACAACCATCCAGAGTATCCTGCAAGATTTGTGGAAAGAGTTTCTTAGCACGCATTATTTTCGGGATGTTTGGTTTGATTTTGGTTTTGTATTTGAGGACCCAAGCCACTTTTGCGAGGTCAACTGATAGAGCATTCTCCATTTCCATTCCGATCTTCTCAGCTTGTTCAGCATCCAGATTGAGAACCGGTTTAAGATAGAGGTTAAGTGTATGGCGGGCCAGATCAAGCTCAACACCAGGATTATCCAACATAGGTAACAGAATTTCCAAAAGCGATTTTTCATTTGTGATGTCCCCTAAACAATATTCTTTCATGGCCTGGCGTTGCTCTGGTGACATGGTTTCCCAGTACAGTCCCTTGAATTGTTTGGTGTCACCCTTGTCCGGTAGTTTGAATAGCTTACATAGATCACCGAGCTTCTGGCTCATGCGACTATCGAAGTATCGGCTGAGATCTTCCACATCGATTGTGAATGGTGGGTATATGTCGAATTTTTCAACCAGGATCAGGCAATCGAACTTATTATTTTTTGCGATTACGGTGCAGTTGTGTAGTGCCTTGCCGAACTTACGTTTTAACATACTGATAGCCCAGGGTACATGAGGGCCTGGTATGAATCTTCGTGGCTGATCATTGATCTGGATTCCAAGCCCAGTGAATCGGAACCGGGGATCAGTGATATACTCAACGATTGACAGAGCTTTCTTGCCTGTGCCCAAGTGATAGTCGGCATCGAAGTATGTCTCGAAGTCGAGCAGTAGAGTATCGCTTGGCCAGTTTATTTTGTTGAGGATTTGAGTTATCATTTTTTAATTTGTTTGCTAATTTTTTCGCTGTTGTTATATCACCATCTTTAACTGTAAGGTTGGGATGACAAATTTCTTGAGTATCTAATCCCGCATATCCAATGCACGGAATACCATGATATGAACAATTCAATGTAAAAGTTCCTGCTGCATGAGTAGGCATTAAATGAACTCCAAAAGAAAATTGCGATAATGTATTCATCCACTCAAGCCAATTCATATATGGCAAATGTGTTATATCCATCTCTTCTTCTTGTTTTATTTTTCTTCCCATACTTGGAGCATAAATAGGACAATCAAAAGTTCTGGCAACGATAAAAGAATCAAAACCTCCATACCACCTAACCATATTTCCACCTATCATGACAGCATCTTTTTTATTATTATCAAATTGTAAGTCGCCAACAATCATTAATGTGGGTTTGATTATACAAT
>LAZR01000441.1_pt1 | contig 34897 bp, 29 predicted proteins | sample 329461 | NCBI WGS metagenome assembly LAZR01 (sample SAMN03002196, study PRJNA259156) | marine sediment metagenome | biome: sea floor; feature: Hydrothermal impacted sediments; material: marine sediment; isolation source: Loki non-amplified sample from Loki's castle hydrothermal vent sediment ...
ACTTGAAGAGTCAATTTTCGGTGTTAAAAAATGGGATTGTGAAGTTATCTCTAACGATAACAAAGCAACGTTCATTAAAGAACTTAAACTGCAAATCCCTGGTGATGAGTCAGTGCCTTTCCGTGCGGGTGGTTACATCCAAATTGAAGCGCCACCTCATCATGTTAAATATGCAGATTTTGATGTTCCTGAAGAATATCGTGGCGATTGGAACCATTTTGGTTTCTTCGATCTGGAGTCAAAAGTAGACGAAGAAACAATTCGTGCATACTCAATGGCTAACTACCCAGAAGAAGAAGGCATCATTATGCTTAACGTGCGTATTGCTGCTCCGCCTCCAAGAAACCTAAGCTTGCCATGTGGTAAAATGTCTTCGTACATTTGGTCACTTACAAAAGGCGACAAGGTAACTATTTCAGGTCCATTTGGTGAGTTCTTTGCTAAAGACACAGATGCTGAAATGATCTTTGTTGGCGGTGGTGCTGGTATGGCGCCAATGCGTTCACATATCTTTGACCAACTTAAACGTTTGAACTCTAAACGTAAGATGAGCTTTTGGTATGGTGCACGTTCTGAACGTGAAATGTTCTACGTAGAAGATTTTGACGGCCTAGCCGCTGAAAATCCTAATTTCGTATGGCATACAGCACTTTCAGATCCACAACCTGAAGATAACTGGGAAGGCTATACTGGCTTTATCCATAACGTGTTATTTGAGAACTATCTTAAAGATCACGAAGCGCCGGAAGATTGTGAGTACTACATGTGTGGTCCTCCAATGATGAACGCGGCAGTTATTACTATGCTTAAAGATTTAGGTGTTGAAGACGAAAATATCTTACTAGATGACTTCGGTGGCTAACACTAATACCAAAACAGTTTAGTTTTGGTTAAAATACCAGCCTCGTAGCACTTGTGTTACGAGGCTTTTTTTATTCTTTAATTTTATCAATCTATTAAGTAGAGCTGTTATGAATCGAGTAAGTACTTCACAAGGCATAATGGCCTTTTTACTAATCACACTGACCTTATTACTGTCTGGGTGTGGTGAAAAACCAGAGTCGAAAGAAACCTTTTTAGAAGGTAAGACTATGGGCACCACTTATCATATTAAATATTACGATGAGCAGGGCCAGCTATCTGCCTCACAGTTACAGCTGCAAATAGATGCTGTTTTAAAAGATGTGAATCAGTCTATGTCTACTTATATAGAAGACTCTGAAATAAATACATTTAACAGATTACCAGCAAATCAAGTTATGCCAATTAGCGAAGATTTTAGGGCCGTTATCAGTGAGTCCATCCGCTTAGGTGAGTCAACTAAAACACTCGATGTCACTATGGGGCCTTTAATTGATTTATGGGGCTTTGGTCCTGATAAAAAACCAACAAATCGCCCTAGTGATGAAGAGCTTGCGAGTATGGTCGAAAAAATAGGTATTGATAAACTTATTTTAAATAAGCAAGGCTTGGCTAAAACAGTTAATGGACTAGAGCTTTCTTTTTCGGCAACGGCTAAAGGCTATGGTATTGATAAAGTAGCGCAGTTATTAGAAAGCCACAGTATTACCAATTACATGGTTGAGATTGGTGGAGAGCTGCGTATAGCAGGTGAAAAGCCAAATAATCAGGATTGGAAAATTGCGATAGAGCAACCAGATGCAGCGCCAGGTGAGCGTAAAGTACATCGTGTTTTATCGCCAGGTACAAATGGTATTGCTACGTCGGGTGATTACCGTATTTTTTATAAAATGGATGGCGAGATCTATACTCATTTAATTGATCCCGTAACCGGCATGCCTATTAAGCACGACTTAGTGTCAGTAACAGTGCTTCATCCAAGCGCTATGACAGCAGATGGCTTAGCAACTGCACTTACTGTGATGGGTATGGAGAAAGCGCAAGCCTATGCTCAGCAGCACGATTTACCAGTGTACTTAATAGGTAAATCAAAAGATGGTTTAGTTACTTACTCAAGCCCTGCATTCAAACCTTATTTGTAGTATGGCGCTGGCTTGTTTATTTTCACGTTATTTGGGTATATAATAGCAGTTGCTCAAAAATGTTTGAGTTTAATTAATTGCTGATCAATAGGGGCTAAGCAATGTCCCTTTTTCTTCTTACTTTTGGCTTACTAATTTTGATAGTTTCGGCTATGGCCGTTGGTATGATCGTGCAAAAAAAATCTATGGCGAGTAGCTGTGGTGGTTTAGGTTCGGTCGGTATTGATAAAGCCTGTGATTGCGATGATCCATGTGATAAACGCAAAAACCGTTTAGCAAAAGAGCAAGCTTGGAAAGAAAATCAAATTATTTAAGCCCGTCTTAAATATTAAAAAGCGCTTTATAGCGCTTTTTTTGTGCCTGTAAAACTCATCAACTCCTTGGCTTCCAAAGCAATCCAATCTTAATGTATTAGACGAAAGTATATAGTTTAGTTTTTTTCACCTATTAGGTTTATTTTTCTCGTTTGTCAAATTGGAGCTAACACTCTAAAGTTTAACCATAGACAAAGAGCAAGGCTCTCGTCATAAGCTTGAGGCATAAGTTAGCCTCGCTTAAAAGAATCTTTATATTGTGTGTGAAGATGTTGTCAGTGTGAAAGGCAACTCAAGTTCGGTGGTGACTGAGTTTGAGTTGTTTTTATTCCCTACAATGCCACGCAGTGTAAACCAAAAATCTTTATATTGTGTGTGAAGATGTTGTCAGTGTGAAAGGCAGCTCAAGTTCGGTGGTGACTGAATTTGGGCTGTTTTTATTTGTGTGACACAATTATTACTCCCTCCTAAAAACCTATAATCTTATTAAATATTTCTCTTTAAATCGTTTTTTATTTTAGCTAACCAAATGTTTCTTATCGTGTTATTTTTTATTAACAAAATAGCTTCGAAAGCTTAACTCAAATTAATTGATTTTTAGTTGAACAGAAAATTCTCTTTGTTATACTCACATTCGAACTTTCAGTAAGTTTTGAAAGTTTGGTTGATACGGATCAATTTTCGCTAGGTAAATATGTGCTAGCTGGATTTGATTGTATTTAGCACCTGGTTTTAGGGTTTACAACAGCAATGTTTTTTAAATTTTTCCATTGCAAACTGTATTACTCTAATTTTGTTATAGTCATTTTAGTAGGTTAATGTCTTTGAACACACTTTCTTTGCATCATACAACTACGGAACTTGCCTCTGGCGAGCCGCAGGCGTGTGAACGCTTGAATAAAGCAGGCAAGGGCGTGTGTGTAGCTATAACTTTATTAGTGTTTAATACTGTAATGTTGCTAAGCGGTGCATTAGAGGATGCCTTCAAGCTTGAAGCATTATTGAGTGATGGGTTTATTGTAGAGCCCCTGTTACTTACTATTGCTGGATTTTTAGCTCATCCAATCATATCAAGTCAGTTACTTATTGGCCTTTGTTGGTTATTGTTCCATATTTGTCCAGCGCGTCGTGCTGGCATAATCCTCCGTAAAGCAGCCTTTGCTTTTAGCGAGGCTAAAGTTCTTCAGCCTGTGATCTCTTCACATGGTTGTCGTGCTCCACCTAGCTTTACAGGTTGCCTGTAACGCTGCATCTTGTTGCTGGTTTTAATTATTTGTTCTTGCTGTAAATAATTAAGGTTAGCTAAAACAAAGTAGCTCTGTGTTTTTTAAACACATTTCAGCCAACCACCACTCACCCAAGTTAACTTTTATTACGTTATATAAATGCGTTTAGAAAGCTGGGTTTGTTGCTAGGTCATTAATGGCATGAGCTTTAGGTTTTGAATAGCCCCCTTATTTTTATAATTTAATTCTAGTTAACTTGGGTTTTTATTGAAAAATCGTTGCTTTGGTTTTTATTTTAAGCAGCAAATTGAAACTCTAGGTTTGTAGGATACTCCCTTGTTAATTCGTAACCTTTGTAATATTGCTTTAGCTAGTACAGTGCTGGCGTTGTCAGGCTGTAAAGGCGGGATACTCGATCCAAAAGGGCAGATAGGCATTGATGAGAAAAATTTAATCATCATCGCAACCGTGCTTATGTTGCTTGTAGTCGTTCCCGTTATTGTGATGACTTTGTATTTCGCTTGGAAATATAGAGACACGCAAACTCATGAAATTTATGCTCCAAAATGGGCTCATTCAAATAAAATTGAAGCCGCAGTTTGGGCAGTCCCTGTTGTTATTGTAATCATTTTAGGTGTTATTACTTGGGTGTCTACTCAAGAGCTTGACCCATACAAACCAATTGAAGGTAAAGGTAAACATCTTACTGTTGAAGTGGTTTCATTAAACTGGAAGTGGCTATTTATATATCCTGAGCAAGGTATTGCTACGGTGAACGAACTAGTTTTTCCGGCAAATGTACCTGTTGAATATAAAATCACTTCAGAGAGCACAATGAATTCATTTTTTATTCCGCAATTGGGTAGTCAAATATACTCAATGGCTGGGATGGAAACCAAGCTTCACTTAATTGCAAATGAGCCCGGCACGTTTAAAGGTTTTTCGGCAAATTACAGTGGCGCTGGTTTTACTGGTATGAAATTTAATGCCATTGCTACCCCTACTCAAGCAGATTTTGATAAGTGGGTTAGTAACATTAAAACAAATGCTAATAACCTAACTCATGCAAATTATGTTGAACTTGCAAAAGCGAGCGAAAATAACCCTGTTGCTTATTACGGCAAAGTTGATGACGGCTTATTTCATACCATCGTTATGAAATACATGCAGGCACATGGCGACATGAATAAAAAACATCATGCAATGGGCGAACATGGGCAAATGAGTAAAAAACATCATGAAATGGATGAGCATTCAATGCCTTCATCTCACAGCCAAGGCGAGGAATAATAATGTCGTTATTAGGTAATCTTTCTCTCGACGCAATTCCGTTTCATGAGCCAATTCTTGTGTTCACGATGTCGGTTATTGCGATAGCTGGGCTTATTATTGCTGGGCTTATTACAAAGTATAAAAAGTGGGGCGTGCTTTGGCGCGACTGGATCACGTCTGTTGATCATAAACGCTTAGGCGTAATGTATATTCTTTTAGCACTAATAATGCTGTTTCGTGGCTTTTCTGATGCAATAATGATGCGTGCGCAGTTGGCACTTGCTACCAGTGGTGCGCCAGGTTACTTACCACCTGAGCACTACGACCAAATATTTACTGCCCACGGCGTAATTATGATCATATTTATGGCAATGCCATTTATGATTGGCTTAATGAACATTGTATTACCACTTCAAATTGGTGCTCGCGATGTTGCATTCCCATTTTTAAATAACTTAAGCTTTTGGTTTACAGCCAGCGGTGCCATTTTAATTAATATGTCGCTAGTGTTTGGTGAGTTTGCTAAAACAGGTTGGGTGGCCTATCCGCCGCTTTCGGAGTTGACCTTTAGCCCTGGGGTGGGGGTAGATTATTATATTTGGGCCTTGCAAATATCCGGGCTCGGTACACTTCTAACAGCAGTAAACTTTTTAGCGACCGTGTTTAAAATGCGTGCACCAGGTATGACCCTAATGAAAATGCCTATTTTTACATGGGCATGTACATGGGCAAACATCTTAATTGCAGCATCATTCCCAATCTTAACTGCAGTACTTGCAATGCTAACGCTTGACCGTTATCTCGACTTTCACTTCTTTACCAATGCAGCGGGCGGTAACGCCATGATGTACATCAACCTGTTTTGGGCATGGGGTCACCCTGAGGTATACATATTAGTATTACCAGCGTTTGGTATTTTCTCTGAAATTATTTCGACCTTTGCAGGTAAGCGTTTATTTGGTTACAAATCGATGGTTTACGCCAGCGGTGCAATCTCAATTTTAGGCTTTATTGTTTGGCTACATCACTTCTTTACTATGGGGTCGAGTGCTAACGTTAACGCTTTCTTTGGGGTAATGACCATGGTTATTGCCGTACCAACTGGGGTTAAGTTGTTTAACTGGCTATTTACCATTTACCGAGGTCGTTTACGTATTAGTGTACCCGTACTTTGGACTCTTGGTTTTATGGTTACCTTTACCGTAGGCGGTATGACTGGTGTATTACTTGCTATTCCAGGTGCCGATTACGTACTGCATAACAGCTTATTTTTAATTGCACATTTCCATAACACAATTATTGGTGGTGCTGTATTTGGTTATCTTGCCGGTTTTGTATTTTGGTTCCCTAAAGCAATGGGCTTTAAACTTAACGAAAAATGGGGCAAAGCATCATTTTGGTGTTGGATTATCGGTTTCTTCGTAGCATTTATGCCGCTGTACGTACTTGGCTTCTTAGGTATGACACGTCGCTTAAACCACACTAATAATCCAGATTGGAACATATGGTTATACATTGCTGCAGGCGGCGCTGTAATTATTATGTTCGGTATTATTAGCCAAGTTATTCAACTATATGTGAGCTTTAGAGACCGCGAAGCGCTTGACGATACAACAGGTGATCCGTGGAACGGCCACACACTTGAGTGGGCTACAAGTTCTCCGCCACAAATTTATAACTTTGCAACTATTCCACACATTGATGACATTGATGCATGGACCGAGGCGAAAGAAAAAGGCCAAGCTTATCAAACAAAAGCAAGCTACAGCCCAATTCATATGCCTAAAAATACCTCCGCAGGTGTATTTATGGCAGCCAGCCTAACCGCTTTTTGTTTTGCAATGATTTGGCACATTTGGTGGTTAGCTGTTGTAGGGCTAGTGGGCGGAATCGCCATATTTATCAAGCGTTGTTACACCAGCGATGTTGACTACTACATACAACCTGATGAAATTGCACGCATTGAAGCTGCATATAATTCAAGTGGGAATAAGGAGCTAAAAGCGTGAGTACACTTTCAGCAAATTTAGAATCAGCAAGTTTAGACTCTGTATCACACGATGACCATGCCCACGCGCATGATCATCACGACACATCTGGCGATACGATATTTGGCTTTTGGTTATATCTAATGACAGATTGCCTATTGTTTGCCTCGTTTTTTGCCACTTACGCTGTTTTATTTATGAACACAGCAGGTGGTGTATCGGGTAAAGATATTTTTGAACTCGACTTTGTAGCAGTAGAAACTGCTGCACTACTTATTAGTAGTATTACCTTTGGCTTTGCCATGATTGCCGCTCAAGGGCAAAAAAAGGCACTAACACTGACTTGGTTATTTGTTACGTTTTGTTTAGGTGCTGTGTTTATTGGTATGGAAGTATACGAATTTCATCATCTAATTGTGCACGGTAATGGCCCACAACAAAGTGCCTTTTTAACATCGTTTTTCTCATTAGTTGGCCTACATGGTTTACATGTAACAGCGGGTCTAATTTGGATGACCATAATGATGATTGAAGTTGCTAAACGTGGTCTAGGTAAAGCAACCGTAACGCGTTTAAGCTGCTTAAGCCTATTTTGGCACTTCTTAGACATTGTCTGGATTTGTGTATTTACCGTTGTTTATTTGATGGGAGCAATGTAATGAGCCACAGCGAAACGCATGCGTTAAAGCAAACGCAAAGTGATCATCATGATGAATCTCATGGCAGTGTTAAAACTTACTTAATTGGCTTTGTGCTATCGGTAATTTTAACTGCTATACCGTTTTACATGGTAATGGAAGGTGACTTCTCAAAAGTAACAACGCTTTGGAGCATTGTTACTTTAGCAATCGTACAAATTTGGGTGCATTTAAAATACTTTTTACACCTTAATTTTACGACCGAAAATGGCCGTGCAAGTACTTTCTCATTCCTATTCAGTGCCCTGATCATCGTAATGGTGGTTGGGTTATCTGTTTGGATCATTTATGAATCTAACGCAATGATGATGTACTAGGAGTTTAAGATGTTTCGTCGTTATTTATCAGTGACTAAGCCGGGTATTATCATGGGCAATTTAATCAGCGTAGCGGGCGGGTTTTTACTTGCCTCGCGCGGTGATATAGATCCATGGTTAATGATTGCCACATTAATTGGCTTGTCGCTAGTGGTTGCATCGGGTTGTGCTATCAATAATGTAATTGATAGAGACATAGATGTAGCCATGGCGCGTACTCGTACGCGAGTAACAGTAACAGGCGAAATGTCGGCCTTTGCTGCACTTAGTCACGGTATTTTATTGGGTGTTGTGGGCTTTGGTTTACTTATCGCCTACACCACTCAAGCCGCGGTATTTTTTGCAGCCTTTGGCTACGTAATTTATGTAGGGGTTTATAGCCTCTACATGAAACGCAACTCAGTATATGGCACTTTTGTAGGTAGCCTTTCTGGCGCTGTCCCGCCAGTAGTAGGTTACTGCGCCGTGACAGGACAGTTCGATATGGGCGCATTAATACTGCTAGTCATGTTTAGCTTGTGGCAAATGCCGCACTCTTACGCTATCGCTATTTTTCGCTTTAAAGATTATCAAGCTGCAGGTATTCCTGTATTACCAGTAGCGCAAGGTATTGATAAAGCAAAGCGCCATATCGTACTTTATATTGCTGTATACGCATTAGTGGTGATGTTACTGCCAATTACTGGCTACACAGGAACTGCTTTTATGGCTGTGGCGTGTATTACCAGCTTTTGGTGGTTACTAATGGCATTGCGTGGTTATCGTCGTAATATTGATATGAGTAGCTGGGCACGTAAAGTGTTCGCATTTTCAATTATTAATATTACAGCGTTAAGCATTGCTATGGCTGTTGACTATCATAGCGTTGCTCCACAGCTATTAACACTTACCTAATTTAAAAGCTTTAACATTCCAAAGTTAATCCAAAGGCTCGAAAGAGCCTTTTTTTATGCCTGAATATTGAAATGATTTAGCATTCGTATACTCGCTATTTTACTTTTTAAAATAATCAGCATTGTAATAAAGTGGTTTAAGCGTACCGCAGTTAATAAACTTATAAGTAAGCTCGTTTTCAGCTGGTACACGTTTTGATGTACGAAGTTTTTGCATACAAGCATTGACTAAATCGACAAAAATAAGATGATTATAACTTGGAGCCTGTTGAATTTTGTGGATATAAATTCGTTTAGTTCCCTTTAAAGTAATTAGGTCGTAGTCTTGCCACTGTGATGACTCAGTTAAACCTGTTAACTCTCTCGAGTAGAGTTTTTTACTCATAACAATTTCTCTGTTTGAGTAAATTAAGCTCCCACCTTGCTTGTAATCACCATCAAAAACATCGGCGGTAATGGTAATTTCTGCGCCGCGCATTAAATGCTGAATATTAAAAGGCTGTGGTTTTAGAGTTATAAGGTCTGCGTTACGAACTAGCTCTAAAAAAGCGACATCAGGGTTTTCTATTTTATACACTACTTGCACATCGTGTGGTGCTTTATACGTTGGCAAATTAATAGCAAAAATACTAGAACCCTGATTTAGCAAAGCCATTGGGTGCTCAGCATTGTATGCGGGGTCTACCGGTGGAAGTTCTATCTTTTCTTCTTCCGCTATAGCAAAACCACTTATGGCAATGAGTAATAGAGTAACTAGTAGGCGCATTATAATCTCAATTAATTTATGAGCTTAAATTGTAGTATAAAGTTTATATTACTTATATTTTTAAACTAAATATTTAATCTTATATTATTGTTCAGCTATTGAGTGCAACAAAGTTCGTGCCTTTAAATGTAGGTTTGGATCTTCTGGGTTTGACGTATTAGTCAGCCAAATTACATTGCCTTCTTTATTTACAAATAATGTAGTAGGTGTGCCTCGTATACCTAATTGCTGTGCTATTGCATCGGCTTTTACGGCTGTTTTAAAAGTATAACTTCTGCTTGAAAGTGCTTTAGCAGGAGTAGCATCGTCATCTTCTTTAAAGCTCACGGCAATAACTTTTAAGCCCATATCATCAATTTTTTGAAGTGCTGGCTGTAGCTTTTTACAGTACGGACACCACGTTGCCCAAAAGTGTAAAACGTAAGGTTGACCTAATAAATCTTGAGTATTGAGAGCAGAACCATCAGCCATTTGTAAATTTAATGTAGGTAGCTTAGGGTATGTTTCTTGCGTGCTTTCTTCTTGCGAATAGCTTGTAAAGCTTATAAAAATTAGTGCGATGGCAATAAATAGTTGTTTCATAATATGTTCGTTCTTATTTTACATATTAAATAAGAACGAGAATTTAACATTTTTATTTCAAACTAAAAGCCAGCAGCTTGCTCAACAACAATAGCGTGGCGTTTAGCGAGGCGAAGGTGGTCTTTATCGTAGCCACCACCTATTACTGTGGCAACGGGCGTGTTGTGCTCAAGGCAGCGTTTAAGCACTAAGTGGTCGCGTTTGATTATTCCATCCCAACTGATATCTAATTTACCCAAGCCATCACCTTGCCAAATATCAACGCCTGCATCGTAAAGTACCAAGCTTGGGTTTAGCTCTTTTAGTAAATAACTCAAGGTTTCGTCAACTATGGCAAGGTATTCGTCGTCTTTCATGTTGTCGGCTAAACCAATATCTAAATCGCTAGCGGACTTTCTAAAGGGGAAGTTTTTTTCACAATGGATAGAACAAGTATAAGCGTATGCTTGATGCTCTAACATTGCGGCTGTGCCATCACCTTGGTGCACGTCTAAATCAAAAATAAGTACGTTAGTTACTTCACCCGATTCAATTAAAGTTTGCGTAGTAAAGGCTAAATCGTTAACCATGCAGTAGCCTGAGCCAAAATCGGTATGCGCATGGTGTGTACCACCAGCTAAGTGGCACGCTATACCATGTTTAAGTGCTAAACGAGCTGTTTGCAGCGTACCTTGAGGTGCTGTAAAGGTACGTGCCATAAGCTCTTTTGACCAAGGTAGGCCAATGCGGCGCATTGCTTTTTCATCTAGGCGGTTATTCCACAAGTCATGTATATAGTTTTCGCAGTGTATTAGCTCAAGCGGCTCTGGCGTACCGAGAATTGGTTCTACCAGGTTACTGCCGATTAAACCAAGCTCTGCAACATGCTGATATAAATGTGCAAACTTACTCATTGCAAAACGATGCTTTGGATCAAAATTAAACGAGTAGTTAGGGTGATACACCAAAGGTAAATGTGGATTTAAAGTCATGTTTGCACAAGTTAAAAAGTTTGCACTATGGTAATCAACTAATCCAAATGAGTCTATTCTTGTGTGTCGTGAATCAACATGGCGAGTTCGCGATGTAATAGTTCGTCATCAGCTAAGTTTAGCTCTATTAAACGCTTTAAATAGGTAATGCTATCTATATCAATATGATGACATTTTAAACCAATATGATCGGCTTCAATGTGGCAAATTACCACTTCCATTTTGATTTCTATATCGCTTTGAGGAAGCGAAAAATGCAAAGCAGCTTGGCTATTCTGGTTGCCAATAAAAGCATCACAATTTGTAATCAATGCGCCATGTAGCGATACATCAAGTAATTTACATGGATACTTGTGGTCATCAAAACATAACAAAGCGGTAGTCGAAAATAACACACGAGAAAACTGACGACGATTTTGCATAACCCAATTTAGCCTTACTGTTTTTATAATAAATTAAGCATAGCGGGTAATTCTCTACATGCTAGCAATATATGCTCCTGTAATGCTGGTGGCATAAAAAAGCCCCGCATAAATGCAGGGCTTAAGAATTTATCTAAAATCAGCTATTAACCGATTTTTTTGTACTTAATACGTTTAGGTTCAGTTGCTGCTGCGCCAAGTGTCTTTTTAAGCCACTCTTCGTATTCAGTATAGTTACCATCAAAGAAGTTAATTTGACCTTCGTCGCGGTAATCTAAAATGTGCGTAGCAATACGGTCAAGGAACCAACGGTCATGCGAGATACACATTACACAACCAGGGAACTCTAAAATAGCATTCTCAAGTGCACGTAGTGTTTCAACGTCCAAGTCATTGGTTGGCTCATCGAGTAGTAACACATTGCCGCCAGCTTTTAATAACTTAGCAAGGTGTAAACGGTTACGCTCACCACCTGATAGGTCTTTAACAAACTTTTGCTGATCGTTACCTTTAAAGTTAAAGCGACTTACATACGCACGGCTTGGGAACTCAAAGTTACCAATTTTTAGTACATCTTGGCCGTCTGATATTTCTTGAAAAACAGTTTTGCTTTCGTCCATACCATCGCGGAACTGATCAACTGTCGCAAGGTGTACAGTTTCGCCAACGGTGATGCTACCGCTGTCTTGCTCTTGCTCACCACTGATCATTTTAAACAGCGTTGATTTACCCGCACCATTCGCACCGATAATGCCCACAATGGCACCTTTTGGCATGCTAAAGCTTAAATCGTCAATTAAAACGCGATCGCCAAAACTCTTACGAAGATTAGTTACTTCAAGTACTTGGTCGCCTAAACGCGGGCCAGGTGGAATAAACATCTCGTTAGTTTCGTTACGTTTTTGGTAATCAGACTGCTGCATCTCAGTAAACTGAGCCATACGTGCTTTTGACTTAGCTTGGCGACCTTTAGGGTTTGAACGAACCCATTCAAGTTCTTGCGCAATTGATTTTTGACGTGCTTTTTCAGATTTTTGTTCTTGCTGTAAGCGCGCATCTTTTTGTTCAAGCCAAGAAGAGTAGTTACCTTCCCATGGAATACCTTCACCACGGTCAAGCTCCAATATCCAACCAGCTACATTATCAAGGAAGTAACGGTCATGCGTTACCGCCACAACAGTACCTTCGTAATCGTGTAAGAAGCGCTCTAACCATGCAACCGACTCAGCATCCAAGTGGTTAGTTGGTTCATCGAGAATAAGCATGTCTGGTTTTTCAAGCAATAATCGACATATAGCAACACGACGACGCTCACCACCTGAAAGGTGCTCAATTTTAGCATCCCATTCTGGCAGGCGAAGAGCATCAGCAGCACGTTCTAAAACGTTATCAATGTTGTGGCCATCGTGCGCTTGAATAACAGCTTCAAGCTCGCCTTGCTCTTTTGCAAGTGCGTCAAAGTCAGCGTCTTCCATGGCGTATTCGTTATACACTTCGTCAAGACGTTTAAGTGCGTGTTTAACTTCGCCAACAGCTTCTTCAACAATTTCACGAACTGTTTTACTTTCGTCTAAAACAGGCTCTTGCGGTAAATAACCAATTTTTGTACCAGGCTGAGGATGTGCATCACCTTCAAAATCTTGGTCAACACCGGCCATAATACGTAGTAACGTAGATTTACCAGAACCGTTTAAACCAAGCACACCAATTTTAGCGCCAGGGAAAAAGTGTAACGAAATATCTTTTAAGATAGTGCGCTTAGGTGGCACAACCTTAGATACTCGACTCATCGAGAATATAAATTTATCAGGTAAAACCATGGAGGAAAGCCTTCAAATAATAATAAAAATTTCAATGTTGTATTGTAGTGGCTGACGGGTGAAACAGTCAACGAATGCTGTATAGAACAATACGCTTACCTAAGCGGTACTTTGTTTTGATTGCTCGTTTAAACACTACTATTACAGGATTTCTATTGTGTAAAATTCTGTAATCTATTGTTTTATATTGTTCAAATACATTCCATTTTTAACAAAAGTGGTACAGTATATTTACAAGCTGTAAAGTATAAGCAAATTATATAGGCAGGCCACACTTAGTTTGTTGTTAGACATCATATTATTAATATTACAAAGGTTTAAAGGAATGAACATGAAAATAGTCACAAAGTTAGGGGCATTACTTTTAGGTTTATACTCATTTTCGAGCGAAGCAGACATACTCCACGTAAATGGTTATTACCAAGGAATAGGGATAGGGTCTACGCAAATTGATGTATACGAGAGTGATAGCATACAGTTTACAACGCTTTACGGCCGGTTTGGGTATCAGTTTTCGCGATACTTTGCATTAGAAGGGCGTATAGGTTTTGGGTTAAATGATGAGTCAACTCCTCTAAACGGAATTGTTTACACTCAGAACCCACAGGACGGTTCGCTTAGCTCAGAATTCATTAAGAGCGAAATCGATTCAAGCCTTGATTTGCAAACAAGTATATTTGTAAAAGCTAATTATCCAATTTCATCTCGCGCTGATGTGTTTTTATTTGGTGGCTATGGTAGAAATAAATTAAGTTACAATGAAGGCGACTTAAAAAACCTGGCAGAATCAATAACTGCTACAGATACAAACTCTACGCTAATAACTGAGCAAAACTACGACGAAGGCGGCGTAACGTACGGAACTGGCGTTGACTTTAGGCTAACTCAACACTGGCAATTAAGTGCAGAATATCAATATTTTGATGCAGACCAAGGCGATATTTACGCACTTAATTTATCTGTGATTTACCGTTTTTAACTGCATATGCGCTACTCGTTTTTAGTAGCGCTACTTCAAAATATTAAAACAGGTTATTTTATAATAAAGGCGTTTTTCCTCATACATACCACCTCGGTAAATCCTAATTTAATAGAATGAATAAATTTCATTTAGACATCTATACATCTAGAGGTTGATATTTTTTACTTTCAGTTCATAATTAACCTTCGGTTTTTATGAGCAGGAGTAAAGTATGCCAATTACAGTAAAAGACGAGTTGCCGGCCATTGCACGTTTACGTCAAGAAAACGTATTTGTAATGCCAAAAACACGTGCAAAAACGCAAGAAATACGCCCAATGCGTTTGGCTATTTTAAACTTAATGCCTAATAAAGTAGAAACCGAAGTTCAGTTTATTCGTTTGCTTGCCAACTCGCCTTTGCAAGTGAACGTAGAGCTACTGCGCCTCGACACTCACCGCAGTAGTAGCAACTCAGAAGAGCACCTTGATACCTTTTATCGTTATTTTTCAGAAGTAAAAGACAACAATTACGATGCATTAATAGTAACCGGTGCGCCACTTGCCCATTTAGAATACGACGATGTAGCGTATTGGGATGAGCTAAAGGTCATTATTGATTGGGCCGAGCAGCACGTTACCTCTACGTTATTTTCGTGTTGGGCAGCACATGCAGCGCTATATCATCGCTACAATTTAAAGCGCGATTTAAAAGACGAAAAACTGTGTGGCGTATTTACCCACCAATGTTATTTTGATCACGGTGCACTGACTCGCGGATTCGACGACACCTTTTTAGTACCGCACTCACGTTATGGTCATATAGATATAAATAAAATAAACGCCTGTAATGAACTAGTTGTACTGGCAGGCTCTGAGCGAGTGGGGGCTTACTTACTTAAAAATAAATCGGGTAGCCAAGTGTTTATAACCGGCCACCCTGAGTACGACGCCGACTCGCTAAAAGCAGAATACGAGCGCGATTGTAAAAAAAGCCCTAATGCACCAAAACCCCAAAATTACTTTCCGGGTGACGATGCAACCAAACAACCTTCAAAAACGTGGCAAAGCCATGCTTTTTTACTTTTTTCGAACTGGTTAAATTACTACGTGTACCAAACCACACCGTATGATATTAATTTAGTTAGCCAAGATGTGAGGACTAACAACTATGCCGAATAACGCTCCTACAAATAATAAGCAAGCCGAAATAAGCGCTGCATTAAAAGAACGCATTTTAATTTTAGATGGCGCTATGGGTACCATGATCCAAGATCATAAGCTAGAAGAAGAAGACTATCGCGGAGAGCGTTTTAAAGACTGGCATGTATTAATTAAAGGCAATAACGATTTATTAAGCCTAACTAAGCCCGACTTAATCACTGATATTCATCGTGGTTTTTTATCAGCGGGCGCCGATATTATCGAAACCAACACGTTTAACTCGACCACTATTTCGATGGAAGATTATGATATGGCGAGCCTAAGCCGTGAAATAAATCGAGAGTCAGCTAAATTAGCACGCGCAATTTGCGATGAATTTACGGCTAAAACGCCAGAAAAACCGCGTTATGTAGCCGGTGTTTTAGGGCCGACATCTAAAACGTGCTCAATTTCGCCAGACGTAAACGATCCGGGTTACCGAAATGTCACCTTTGATAAGTTGGTTACTGCGTATGTGGAGTCTACCCTTGCATTAATGGAAGGCGGCGCCGATTTAATATTAATCGAAACTATATTCGACACCCTTAATGCAAAAGCCGCCTCGTTTGGCGTAGAAGAAGCTTTTGAGCAAGCAGGGCGCACATTGCCAGTTATGATTTCGGGGACTATTACCGACGCCTCAGGCCGTACGCTTTCAGGGCAAACAACCGAAGCATTTTATAATTCTATTCGCCATATTAAGCCTATATCAATCGGCCTAAACTGTGCGCTTGGCCCTGATTTACTGCGTCAATACGTGGAAGAGCTATCACGCGTGTGCGAAACCTTTACATCGGTACACCCTAATGCGGGCTTGCCTAATGAGTTTGGTGAATATGACTTAGAAGCGCCTGAAATGGCAACCGAGATTATTGACTGGGGTAAATCGGGCTTTATTAATATAGTAGGCGGGTGCTGCGGTACAACACCTGCACATATTCGCGCGTTTGCAAAAGGGCTTGAAGGCGTTAAGCCTCGCCAATTGCCAGAGCTTGAAGTACGCATGCGTTTATCGGGCCTCGAAGCCTGTAACTTAAATTAAGGAGCCAACATGACACAGCAAATAGCAGTATTTACCAATGTTGGTGAGCGTACCAATGTAACTGGTTCGGCTATGTTTAAACGCCTAATCATGGAAGAAGATTTTGAAGCAGCGTTAACAGTTGCACGTGAACAAGTAGAAAACGGCGCACAGGTTATTGATATAAACATGGACGAAGCCATGTTGGATTCAAAAGCCGCCATGGTTAAGTTTTTAAACTTAATAGCCTCAGAGCCTGATATTTCACGCGTACCAATTATGGTCGACTCCTCAAAGTGGGAAGTAATAGAAGCCGGTTTAAAGTGTATTCAAGGCAAGGCAATTGTTAACTCAATATCGTTAAAAGAGGGCGAAGAGCCGTTTATTCGCCAAGCTAAAATAATAAAACGCTTTGGTGCAGCCGCTGTTGTAATGGCGTTTGATACCGACGGGCAAGCCGACACGGCAGACCGTAAGTTCGCAATATGTGCGCGCAGTTATAAAATATTGGTAGAAGACATTGGCTTTGCGCCAGAAGATATTATTTTCGACCCTAATATATTTGCCGTAGCCACCGGTATTGAAGAGCACGACAACTACGCCGTAGAATTTATTGAAGGCACACGCCGCATTAAGCAAAACTTACCGCACTGTAAAGTGTCGGGCGGTGTATCAAATGTATCGTTTTCGTTTAGGGGTAATAACCCCGTACGTGAAGCCATTCACTCGGTGTTTTTATATCATGCCATTCAAGCGGGTATGGACATGGGTATTGTAAATGCGGGGCAACTCGCCGTTTACGATGATATACCAGCAGAGCTTCGTAAAGCCGTTACCGACGTAATACTTAACACCGACCCAGGCGCAGGTGAGCGCTTAGTTGAGCTTGCACCTAAGTATTCGGGCATGGCACAAGCCGAGCGAGTAGAAGATTTAGAGTGGCGCACATGGCCCGTGGCAAAACGCCTTGAGCACGCGCTTGTTAAAGGTATTACTACCTTTATTGATGAAGATACCGAAGAATGCCGTGCTGCTGCCGATAAACCTATTCACGTAATTGAAGGGCCGTTAATGGACGGCATGAACGTAGTAGGCGACTTATTTGGCGCAGGTAAAATGTTTTTACCACAAGTTGTTAAATCGGCGCGCGTAATGAAGCGAGCTGTAGCCTACCTAGACCCCTACATTGAGCTTGAAAAAGAAGAAGGCTCAACTAACGGTAAAATAGTGATGGCGACCGTAAAAGGCGACGTACACGACATAGGTAAAAATATTGTGGGTGTTGTACTGCAATGTAATAACTATGAAGTAATCGATTTAGGCGTAATGGTACCGGCTGATAAAATACTACAAACTGCCATCGACGAAAAAGCCGATATTATTGGGTTGTCGGGCTTAATTACTCCATCGCTTGACGAAATGGTACACGTAGCAAAAGAAATGAAACGCCGTGGTTTTGAACTGCCGCTGTTAATTGGTGGTGCAACTACTTCTAAAGCGCATACCGCAGTAAAAATTGAGCCGCAATATGACAAAGGCGTTGTGTATGTAAATAACGCCAGTCGTGCGGTTGGTGTGGTTTCTAATTTATTATCAAAAGATATTAAACCTGACTTTTTAGCTAAAACTGAAGCTGAATATGTAAAAGTGCGCGAGCAGCAAGCGCGTAAAAAACCACGCTCTAAGCCTGTTACCATTGGGCGTGCCCGCGATAACGCTGCACAGCTTGATTGGGACAACTACACGCCACCAGTGCCTAAAAAACTGGGTGTGACTGAATTTAAAAACGTATCAATTGCGACTTTACGTAAATACATAGATTGGACGCCATACTTTATGACGTGGTCAATTGCCGGTAAATACCCGCGCATAATGGACGACGAAGTAGTAGGCGAGCAAGCGCAGAGCTTATTTAAAGACGCTAACGATATGTTAGATGACCTTGAAAAAGCAGGCAGTTTGCAACCACTTGGCGTAATTGGTTTATTCCCAGCAAACCGCGTTGGGGACGACATAGAAATATACACCGACGAAACACGCAAAGAGCTGTTAACTACTTCGTGCCATTTACGTCAGCAAACCGAAAAAACCGACTTTGCTAACTACTGCCTAGCCGACTACATAGCACCCAAAGGCACACCAGACTATTTTGGCGCGTTTGCAGTAACGGGCGGTTTAGAAGAAGACGACTTAGCAAATGCGTTTGACGCGCAGCAAGACGATTACAACAAAATAATGATTAAAGCGGTTGCCGACAGGCTCGCCGAAGCGTTTGCAGAATACTTACACGAAAAAGTACGTAAAGAGTATTGGGGTTTTGCACCAGACGAAAACCTAGCAAACGATGAGCTAATACGCGAAAACTACCAAGGTATTCGCCCAGCGCCAGGTTACCCAAAAGAAAATTTGGCATTTGCTCGATACCGAAAAACGCATTGGTATGCAGCTAACTAGCTCGTACGCCATGTGGCCAGGTGCTGCTGTTTCGGGCTGGTATTTCTCACACCCAGAGGCTAAGTACTACGCAGTAGCCGCTGTGCAAAAGGATCAGGTTGAAGACTATGCTAAACGAACCAATATGACGCTTGAAGAAGCTGAAAGATGGCTGTCACCTAACTTGGGGTATGATCCGGAATCATAGCGAAGTAGTCAAAGGTTGAAGCCGTCAGTTTTTAGCTGTCAGCTATCAGTAAAACAAAAACGAGCCTAATTAGGCTCGTTTTTTATTACAAAGCACTATCTAATATCTTTTTTTAATTTAGGTAATCACTTGTTTACAATAAGTTTATTAAATGAAATTATAGAGTGAAGAAATGGAAATCATTTTGAGGCCTCCCTCAAATGGTATTTGATAAGCTTTTTATACTTTATCAATAAGGGATATTATGACTGCAGAAATTAATCAATCAAACAAAATTAAACATGAATTTAGCTTTTCGACTCTGGGTTTTTTCGTAAAGCTTTATCTGGTCGGGCTATGTATTTTTTCACTAGTTGCTGCTGGTGGGATGGTTTTTATTGTTCTCAAAAAGGGAAGTGTACATCCCTTAGCGCTAGCTTTGGCTGTGCTTGGCCTTTGTAGTTATGCTTTGTGGCATTTATGGGCTGTATCCAAGAGAAAAGTTAATCAAATAACTATTTTAGCAATACTCAGCTTATTAATAGGTGGAAATATTGCAAGCTGCGTAATAATGTTCTTTATTCGGCAAGCCGCAGTCAAAGAAAGAGCTTTAATAAACAAAGAGAAGCTCTAAATACTGGTTTTTTATCTCAACCACAGTTAGCGTAATTTGGTTAATAACTAAATGAAGTTTAAACAACTTAAAGGAATAAAATGAAATTTATTCTTTGCTTTATTATATGGGTTACAAGTACATCATTGGCATACGCTCAGCCTATCGAAACAGTTACTGCACAAAGTGAGCAAAGTGAAAAATTATGCTATTAACTAGAAGGGTTAACGAGTTAGAAAATGAGTTGTCGAGCTTGTCTTACGACGCAGAAAAGTATGTTCTAAGATTTTAGGTCAAAGTATTAGAAATATAATAAAAGCCCAAATTGAAGGACTATAAATGAAATATCTAAGCCACACTCTACTGTGCTTATCCTTACTTTTTACATCAAACACATTTGCGCTTGATCAAAAGTATCACGAGAGCGTTTTGCCTGTTATTGCTGCCTTTGAAGGTAACGATAAAGCAGCTATTGCTTCGCTTGTTTATTACCCACTAAAACGACAGTACCCCATACCTGACATTAAAAATGAAGCTGAGTTTATTAACCGCTTTGATGAAGTGTTTGACGATGAACTCGCCAAAGTTATTGCCAGTTCAAACATTGATATCGATTGGGATAAAGTTGGTTGGCGCGGCATTATGCTAAATAACGGCGTTATGTGGGTAGATACTGACGGTAAAATTATTGCTGTAAATACACAAAATACTAAAGAGCAGGCACTTGCTAAAAGCTTAATCGAACAAGGTAAGCAATCCTTGCACGCAAGTATTAATACTTTTGAAAAGCCAGTACTCGATTGGAAAACGTCTAGCTACCATATTCGAGTTGATGATTTAGGCGATCATAATTATCGGTATGCAGTGTGGGGTATTAATAAAAAACCAAGCGACAAGCCTGATATGGTTTTATTAAATGGCGATATTACATTTGAAGGTAGCGGTGGGAATCATCATTATACCTTTAAAAATGGTCGCTATAGTTATGTGCTACAAGTAACTATTATTGGCTGTGATACATCGCCGCCAGGTTGGCTTGAAGTTTATAAAGACGATGAGAGGTTGTTGTCTGAAGATGTTATAAGCACTCAATAATCGCTTTTTATTAGTAAGTATGCGGCTAAAATTTCTATAAAAGTAGCTTTAGCTGCAAGTTAAATGTTATTACTTTATTTCTTCTATCTCTTTGTAAAACTTTGTTAATCGCCTCTTTATTTCCGGTTGCTACTCTATATAATGCCGTGTTAATGGAATGTTGCAGTTGTAGTAACGTGATTAAATAAAGAAATACAAAGGATTATGGAATTGATTAAACTATCTTGCCTTACGTTGCTCATGATGAGCGCGTATTCAGTGAATGCCAATACTCACGCTCAGCCTATAAAAAACACTCAAGAAAATACTTACGGTGATGCTGTTTTAATTAACGATCAAAAAATAAATTTTGATAAAGCTCATTTTGAAAGCTTATCTAAAAAACCTCAACTCGCGCCAATTATAAAAAATAATAGCCTTACTCAAACTGCCTCAGACGAGGAAAGCATAGAGCTTAGTAGCGTATTTCGTGAATTTTCGTTAGGCAACTCAACAGGTCGAAAAGGCTTGTACGTGGCACCTTTGTCGGGTGTGGGTAGTAAGCACATTATATCCGCCCAAGAGAGCAATTTTAATATTATAGAATATATGAAAGGTGCGTATGAAGTAACTGCTCGCTACGACTTTGATGACTATATTGAAGATACCACGCTAATTAAAGATATAGTGGCAGATACATACTACTTATATGTTTTAGAAAATAACGCAGTACATAAAGTTAATTTAGTCACTCAAGAGATAGAGCTAAGTAAAGAGTTTTATTACCCAAGAGCAGCAGATAAGTTTGATATAAACAACGATGGGCAAGATGAGCTTTTTGTTTATCAAAGTAGTAAGCTTTTTGTACTTAACTCGCTCGATTTGTCTGAAATTGCGGTACTTGAAAACGCACCACAAAATTTTGTGACAGGCTCGTTTACTGAGGCTAATGCAAAAGAAGTTTTATTTAGTGATGGTGCGGTTTATAGATTCGAAAATTCAGAGCTTTTACTGCATAAACAACTTAGTGTGAGTCTTAATGGCGAGCATTTAATTGCTGTTGATATTAATAACGATGGCTTAGATGAAGTGATTAATGGGCAAAGTTGGTACAGTATAGAAATGCTAAGCCCAAGCACTGAAAGCATTTTATGGACAGCCCAAAGCGACTTAGATATTGATAAGGTAATAGTTGCAGACATTGATAACGATGGTACCGACGATTTAGTTTACGGCGATGGTCAGTGGGGAAGTTTATACGCGCTTTCACTCACAACAGGCATTGAGTTTTGGAGTATTAATAATCCAGAGCATGGTGTATCGGGTATTGTTGTAGATGACCTTAACGGTGATGGTAAGCAAAATATTGCTTGGGGCTCAGGTTATTCTTCATCTGGTGAAGATGGTTTTTATATTCACAACACCGATGATAAATCGCAGCAGTGGGCTAAAGGTATCAAGTACTATTCAAATAAAGCGTTAGCACTTGCTGATATTAATAATAACGGAAGCTTAGATATACTTTATTCCGAGCGTGACAGTAACGCTTTGCATATTGTAGATACACAAACTAATGAAAAAATCCTTACAAACATAAACGTTAATAACGATTGGGATAATAACAATTTAGTTGCTACTGCTCAGCTGTTTGATGATGGTAAGAATTATATTATTGCTGGCAGCTCTGCTATATACGATGCGAATGTGCAGGTGTTTTCACCTGAAACGGGTGAAGAGCTATTTCAAACATATCTTGGCGACGGGGACTACATTAGTACCTTAACAACGTTTGATATTAATAATGATGGCAAGCTGGAAATAATAGTAGGTAATGGTGCTGAGCATACAGGGAGCGAAGGTACCTTTTTTAAAGTATTAAATGGGCAAACTGGAGAGTTATTAAAAACATCGCCTCGCTTAGGGTTTTATTGGGGCGGAATGAGCTCAATAGTAACGGGAAGCTTCCTTAATAACGAAAATATAGATGTGGTTAGTCTTGTTAGTGATTACCTCATCAGTTATGACTACTCTGAAAACACGATCTCTAAAGTTGCTTTAGAACAAAGCTTTAACGGTTTGGTTAATACTGTAATTAATGGAGAAGAAACTTTAGTTGCATCTACCTATAATGGCTCACTTTATAAAGTGGCTTTAAATGGGCAGACAACATTAATTAGTGAAGTGTGCCAAAACTCTTTAAATAACATTGTGTCTGTAAGAGCTGGGTTTGTGCAGTATTCGTGTTCAGATCAGTTTGGTGAATATAACCTAGATAACAATGTGGTTTCATACACTGTTGAGCGTAATAATAATGACAGTTGGTTAGCAACGTCTACGTATAATAATGTTGATTATACCTTGTTGGCGGGTCGGTCATTGGAGGTGTTTTCTAATCAAGTTACTGAGCCTTTAGCTAAGCCTGAAGCAGTAAGTTACTCCGAACATGTTTTATCAAGCATACAAATAGACTTACCTGTATCAGGTGATATTGATTATGTAGTTTTAAATAAGAGGCCAACTCTGGGTAGGGTCGAATTTACCGACAGACAGGCGGGTCTATTAACTTATATACCATCGGGCGCTGTAGGCATTGACGAACTTAGTTACTACACAGTAAAAGATCGTTCACGTTCAGCGTTATCAAGCTTAACGTTAGAGCTCACAAATACAGCACCTACAGCAAATAATATGACACTGCAAACTCATTGGAATACACCGCTTAACTTTAATCTAGAAGGTGTGGATGAAGACGCTGAGCCATTAGTATTTGAAATTAAAAATTCGCCTGCTCATGGGCAAATTCAGTTAATGGACTCTGCTTTAGGTAGCGTGACCTTTTCACCAAGTGGTGACTCGGTTGAGCCAATATCAGTTAGCTTTACAGTGAAAGATTCTTTAGTTGAATCTGAGCTTCATAATGTTGTTATTGAACTAACAAATACAGCCCCACAAGCTCAAAATGTAACATATAATACCTCTTACAAGAGTGAAGTGAATGGTCGCTTTTCAGCATTAGATAGCGACAACGATACACTTGAATTTGAAGTGGTAACTGAGCCAAACTCAGGAACTTTAACATTTGAGCCTGATACTGGATTGTTTAAACTAACTCCTACGAGCGAATCCGATCATGTAGTAACGTTTAGTTATGTAGCTAAAGATAAATTTGATAGTTCAGCAGTTCAAACCGTGACTATAAACGTTGAAGGTAAGCAAGCTGCTGCGGTAGCGACTCCTTCATCTGATTCAGGCTCTAGCTCTAGTGGCAGTATTTATTACTTACTTGCGCTGCTATCAGTGGTTTTATTTGGTAGACGCCGTTTTAATTAATAGTTAGAAGCTTATTTACACTATCTAAAACCGCCAAATGGCGGTTTTTTCTTATTAATAGTCTTTTTAAACTTTTATTTAGGGCCTGTTTATCTTTCGAGGTTTAACATGCGCTGCCCCAAGGGTTCTGCATAGGGGGAGCTTACAAACCTCCCACCGTGATTAAATTGCCTCTAGTTAGAACAAATTTTAATCCACAAAGTTCAGCAGAGCCTAGTCATAATACTAATAATCAGGCGTTAATAATTTCAATTTGCTTTAAACGTTCTAATAATTAGTATTTTTATAAAACAGATCTAAGTGGTAGGCTAAAAGTAGTAAGTATAAAATAGTAAGTAATTAAAAATAGTTCTCGCGCGACAAGGAACCCTCCTGTAAAGCGCTTTGCCAAGGAGTTTAGTATGATCACGCTTACCATTAATGGTAATAAACATGAGTTTTCTGGCGATCCGTCAACGCCAGTATTATGGTATCTCCGAGACGAATTGAATTTAACCGGCCCTAAATTTGGCTGTGGTATGGCTCAGTGCGGCGCGTGTACTGTGCATATTGATGGGGTAGCTCAGCGCTCGTGTGTATTACCTGTAGCGGCAGTAGCGGGTCTTTCAATTACTACAATTGAAGGGCTAAGCGAGCAGGGCGACCATCCAGTACAACAAGCATGGGTTGAGCATAAAGTACCGCAGTGTGGTTTTTGCCAATGTGGCCAAATGATGCAAGCGGCGAGTTTATTAGCTGCCAATCCAAACCCTACCGATGATGAAATAGTAAGTAACATGTCGGGAAACATTTGCCGTTGTGGTACATATCCGCGCATTCATAAAGCAATTAAATCAGCCGCTAAAACTATTGCGGGCGTGCAGTATTTTGACCCAAATGAGCAAGGGGAAGAAGTATGAGCCAAGATAACAAATACTTTGATTTAAACCGCCGTCAATTTTTAAAAACCAGTGCAATAGGTGCGTTAGTACTCGGTACTTATTTTGTAGGCAGTGCGCCAAGAGCATTTGCGGGTGTGTTAGAGCAGCCATCTGAGCAAGCAAAGCGCGCAAACTTATTTATTGCACTTCGCCCTGACGGCATGGTTGAAATAACGTGTCATCGCTCTGAAATGGGTCAGCAAATTCGCACCGCGATTGCACAAATAGTTGCCGATGAAATGGAAGCCGCGTGGGATAAGGTTATTGTTATTCAGGGGAAGGGCGACCCTAAATACGGCGATCAAAATACCGATGGCTCGCGCAGTATCCGCTACAACATGCAGCGCCTGCGTGAAATGGGCGCAAGCGTACGCTACATGATGCAGCATGCTGCTGCTAAGTATTGGAAAGTTGAGCCACAAACCTGTACTGCTAATCAACACGTTGTTACACACAGCTCAGGTAAATCGCTTACTTATAAAGATTTAATCGACCTAGCGCTTACAATAACGCCACCAGAAGCTGACAAACTAACACTTAAAACACGCAAAGAATGGCGCTATATTAATACCGGCATGGCGCACATAGATTTAGCCGACTTAGTAACAGGCAAAGCTATATTTGCAGCCGATGTACGCGAACCACAAGCGCTGGTGGCTATAATTGAACGCCCGCCGGTAGTGGGCGGTGTTGTTAAGTCATTTGATGCCAGTGCTACAAAAGCGATAAACGGCGTTATAGATGTTATTGAAATACCTGCACCAAAAGGCGCACCGCAGTTTCAGCCAAAAGGTGGCATTGCGATTATAGCTAAAAACACATGGGCTGCATGGCAAGGGCGTAAAGCATTAAAAGTCGTGTGGGATGATGGCAAAAATGGCGATTACAATTCAAAAGAATTTAAAAAGTCATTATTAAAAACAGTACAAACTCCACAGGCAAACATACGTGATAAAGGCGATGCCATGGGCGTGTTGGCTAAATCGAGCAATAAATTGGTAGCTGATTATTACGCGCCGCACCTTGCTCAAGCCCCAATGGAGCCGCCTTGTGCAACAGCTATGTACAACAAAGACAGCATTGATATATGGGCTGCTACGCAAAATCCACAAGCCGATATGAAAACAGTGGCTGCAATGCTTGGCATGGATGAGAGCAAAATTAATGTTCACGTTACTATGCTCGGCGGCGGCTTTGGGCGTAAGTCTAAACCTGACTTTTCAGCAGAAGCAGCTTATCTTTCAATGAAAGTAGGCAAACCTATTCGTGTGCAGTGGACGCGTGAAGACGACATACAACATGGCTTTTACCATGCAGTTTCAGCTCAGCACATTGAAGCATCGCTAGATAAAAATGGCGCTATAGAATCTTATTTGCACCGCACCGCATTTTCACCAATTACCTCTACCTTTTCGGAAGGGGCGACTACTCCAGGAAGCTTTGAACTGCGCTTAGGATTTACCGATAACCCTATTAACACACCTAATATGAAGTTAGAAAACGGTGATGCGCAAGCCAAAGCACGAATTGGTTGGATGCGTTCTGTATCAAATATTTTTCATGCATTTGCTATTCAGTCATTTATTGGCGAAGCAGCGCACAAAGCTGGTCGCGACCAAAAAGACTATTTACTAGACACTATAGGTCCGAGTCGCATTGTTGATGTAACTGAGCAAAATGCCACATACGATAATTACGGTGGCGATAAAGCGGTTTATCCTTTAGATATTGGCAGACTGCGCCATGTTATTGAAAAAGTAGCTGACATGAGTAAATGGGGTCGAGAACTTCCTAAAGGGCGAGGTTTAGGTATAGCAGCTCATAGAAGCTTTTTAACTTACGTAGCGACGGTAGTTGAAGTAGAAGTGTCGGATGCTGGTGATTTAAAAGTAATTAAATCGTGGGTGGCTATTGACGCGGGTACGGTTGTAAACACCGACACCGTTAAAAACCAAACCCAAGGTGGCTCTATTTACGGTATTACAACTGCAATTAGCGATGGTATTACCTTTGATAAAGGCCGCGTACAGCAAAGTAACTTTCATGATTATCGCGTACCGCGTATGAGCGACTCACCTCTTGAGATTGAAGTTGAAATTGTACAAAGTGATGCACCACCAGCAGGGGTAGGCGAGCCGTCTACACCAGTTTATGCGCCGGCATTATGTAATGCTATTTTTGCAGCGTGTGGAAAGCGTATTAGGCAGTTACCGATTGGTAACCAATTAAAAGCGTAGTTAAATAACCTACAGCTTAAACAAAAAAACCGCCAAAATGGCGGTTTTTTAGATATTAGCGATTAGTGAGTTTTTTCAAACTCATCAACTTCACGCTCTGCTTCTTCTTTAGATTTACCATACTGCTGTTGGATTTTACCAACTAGCTCTGTACGGCTACCTTCAATTTTGTCTAAATCGTCGTTGGTAAGATCGCCCCATTTTTGTTGAGCCTTACCTTTAAGTTCGTTCCAATTACCTTTCATACGATCGCTGTTCATAAGTTTCTCCTTACTTAGATTTAATTAACGTTCAGTATAAAAGGAGCAAGGCGTGTACCAATAAGTAAAATTTTTATTTTTCATTTATAATCATGTTGTTATGTTTTTATTGAGCAATTGATGATTAATGCTGTGAGCACATCCTTAAAAAATATACAGAGCGGTCTGTAATTATTTCTGATTATGATGCTCTTTATAACCACATAGCTTTAGCGGCGCGTTTATTTTTGGTTTTTGCTACAATGCCTGCAAAGTAATTTAGGGTAAATAGCTGTGCTGCCGGTTCAAGACATATATCAACAACTCGTTACTACATTACAAAGTAATCCTATTACGTTATTACAAGCGCCGCCTGGTGCGGGTAAATCAACATGGTTGCCGTTACAACTTATGCGCGATGGGCATTTTAAACGCATTGTAATGCTAGAGCCTCGCCGTTTAGCTGCACGTAATATTGCCAGTTATTTAGCAAAGTGCCAAAACGAGAGTGTTGGGCAAAGTGTAGGTTTGCGGATCAGGGGCGAGAGTAAAGTAAGCGCTAATACGCGCCTCGAAATAGTCACCGAAGGCATGCTCACACGCATGCTGCAAAACGACCCCGAATTAAGCGATATAGATTTACTGATATTTGATGAATTCCATGAGCGCTCAATTGCAGCCGATACTTCACTTGCCTTTGCTTTAGAGACCCAAAGTGCGCTGCGCGAAGATTTAACCATCATGCTTATGTCGGCAACGCTAGATACTGAGCGTTACACAGCATTTTTTGACTGCCCTGTAATTCAATCAAATGGTCGCAGCTACCCAATAGACGAAGTATACATACCCATAAAAGATGAAAGCCGCTGGCTTGATGCAATTCCTAGCATAATAAAACAAGCACTTAATGAGCAAACAGGTAGCGCATTGGTATTTTTACCTGGGCAATTTGAGATACTACGCGTGCAACAAGTACTCACCGACTTACCCAGTAACTGCCTAGTTGCCACGCTATTTGGCGAGCAAGATAAAGCTAATCAGCAAGCTGCTATTGCCCCTGCACCAAACGGTATGCGCAAAGTAGTGCTTACCACCAATGTAGCCGAAACCAGTTTAACTATTGAAGGCATACGCATTGTAATTGACAGTGGCAAGCGCCGTGCAGCTACCTTTAATTTAAAAACAGGGGTTACTGAACTCACAACACAAAGTATATCGCGCTCGTCTGCTGTGCAGCGTGCTGGGCGTGCGGGGCGAATAGAGCCGGGTATTGTATATAGGCTTGGCTCAAAGCAAACCTTTGAGCGACGTAATAGCCACGACAATCCCGAAATACTCACATCAGACATAAGCCAACTTATGCTTGAGGCAAAGCAGTGGGGAGCCAGTATTGATGAGTTAACCCTACTTGATAAGCCCACTGAGCAACAATGCGAGCAAGCAAGTAATTTGCTTAATATGCTTGAAGCTATTGATAGCAGAGGTAAGCTCACACCACTTGGCAGTAAAATGTTAGGTTTTGGCGCTGATATTCGTTTGGCACATATGCTATTAAAAGCACAAATACTTGATGAACAACTCCCTGGTATTTTTAGGCTCGCTATTTATTTAGTAGCACTACTTGAGAGTAGAGTAAATAGTGCAAACGAGTTGAGTTTAGCGCTGCATAGCCAACAGCAACGTCCGCATCCGGTATTTAAACAACAGTTAAAGTATTGGCAAAGCCGCTTAAAAGTAAAAGACGAAAACAGCGAATTAAATACGCATTATATAAGTTTGCTTGTGGCATTGGCATACCCCGATCGTATTGCTAAAAAACGCGGTAATGGTTACCTACTTGCTAATGGTGCAGGGGCTGAATTAAATGCCGATTACTGGCACAACGACGACTACCTAGCCATTGCAACTATGGGCGGGCACAAAGGCGGGCGTATATTTGCCGCCACCGCGCTTAACCCATTTGAGTTACAAGACTATTTACCGCATTTATTTAGTGACCTTACTCGTTGTGAGTTTGATGAAAAATCAGCACGTTTTATTCATCAAGATGAAGTAAAGCTTGGTGCTATAACGCTCACTAGCCAGCCTAGTAAACAAAAACTAGATAAGGGCGAGCGTGCTAAAGCGTGGCTTAACTTATTTGCTAAACATGGTTTTGCATTATTTAACGAGCAACCTGATGCGCAGCAATTGCTGATACGTATGAGCTTAGCAAGTAATTTAATGCCCGATAAATTCCCGCAAATAAACGAGCAACAACTTATTCAAAATGCAGCGCAGTGGCTAGGCGTATTTTTAGAAGATATTAAAACGCTCACGCAGCTTAAAAAGTTTAACTACTTTGAAGCATTACAAAACTGCTTTGATTGGCAACAACAAACCACTTTAAAAACACTGTTACCACTGCGCTTAACGGTGCCCAGTGGCTCAAATATAAAAATAGAATACCAACTTGATGGCCCCGCAAAGCTAAGCGTGCGTATGCAAGAAGTTTACGGCTTGACCAGTACGCCTATGCTCGCCAACGGTAAACTGCCACTACTTATGGAGTTGCTATCGCCGGGTAAACGCTCACTGCAACTTACTCAAGATTTAGCGCACTTTTGGGCTACCAGTTATCGCGATGTACAAAAAGAAATGAAAGGGCGTTACCCTAAGCATTTTTGGCCGGACGACCCTGCCAACAGCGTTGCAACGAACAGAGTGAAAAGCAAAATGTAGATGTTAGTTACTTAAAGTTATTTGTTTTATTATTGAGCACATTAATATAGTGTACCTATAAAAGAATAATTAATAAGGATATATTTATGAAACGTTTACTTATCGCACTATCAATATTAATGCTCAGTGCATGTGCTAGTACAAAAAGTGATTTTAGGTTTGATGGATCTACGCCTGAATCAACTCAGGCAGGAGTTAATAAAGTTTTAAAGGCATTAAAAACTCAAGATTCAATGCGCTTTTTAGGCGCTTTAATCGCAATTCAGTTTTCTGACGTGCAAAGCGCAGAAGATATAATTGGCGACCCTACCATGATGAATGAAGTGAATTACTTTATTATTGGTAAAAAAATTGATGGCTTAAATTATTATGAAGTACTGGATCTTGCGAGTTCGTCTCCATCAAAAGTTGAATTTTCTGTAGAAGAGTAATTTTATTTTGTTAGTTACAATATAATTTTACGCCAATGATGCAGTGCATTATTGGCGTTTTTATATGAAATTATTTATATTTAACTATTTATACTTAACTATTCGGGATGATAGTTCATTTTTTTAAAAGCGTCGTATACAGCTAAATGTAGTGTTTCAGTGTGATCTAGGTTTTCAAAATAGCCAAATTGCACTTGGCTTTTACTACTCAGAATAGGCGCTACTTTTTTATGTAATTGCTTTGCTAAACCTTCCATTAATTCGCCTTCTTTACCTACTCCAATATAAACCGATTGAGGAAAGGCAGTTGGCTCAAAAGGGCCATTCAGTAATTCATTATCGGCCCACCATAAGCTGGGGCTAATTATTACGTAATGATTAAACATTGCAGGATGATTAAATAAAATTTCGGTGGCTAGTAAACCACCTAACGATTGACCAATTAAAGTACTTGTTGAGTTGGTACGGTATGTTTTATTGATCAGTGGCCGTAGTTCGTCGTTTATAAAACTAATAAACTTTTTTGAGCCACCGTGCGTTGGCAAGTCTTTTAAATCGAGGGCATTATTACTCGGTGATGTAAAATCGTGTTTACGATCGATATTTGCTATACCCACAACAATGGCTTCGGGTATATGGTTTATCCACGGAAAAGAAGCAAATTGTACAAGTCCTGCAATATGAATAAAGTCTTCATCTTTTGAGCCATCGAGTAAGTAAATAACAGGGTAATGCTTATCGCTTGATTGCTCATAACTATTAGGCATGTAAACGTTTATAGTCCGTTGCTGCTCAAGCGTGGTTGATTTAAAGGTAAAGGTTTCACCAATACTAAAAGGTTTTGTCTTAATCGGTTCTGCATGGCTTAATAAGCTAAAAGCTAAACATATTATTGTAAATAAACTTAACACTTTATTTTTCATTAGATTGCCTTTAGTTATTGTTATCACTTAATTTAAACTTCTTTACCGCCATGCATTTCTGCTAGGTCGTCGAGCTCTGCTGAGGTGTAGTCAAAACCACTTTCGTCGTATTCGTATGTCACTTTTACACTATCGCCGCCATTAAAAAGTCGTGTTTTTACATCGTTAACCGGCCAGTCTTTCAGCTCGTGTAAAAACCGGTTAGCAACTTGTGAAGATTCAAAACAATAGCGAATTTCTGTTTTCATAAATAATAAAGCTCTGGCTGTTTACCCCTGCAGCTGGTGCATTATTAATGGGGAGTTCATGATTCGGTTACAAAAAATAAAGAGTTAAATTGTAAATTTTGTGTTTCAATAAATGCATCAAACTCGGTACACACTAGCGTACTTTAATTAACAAATGATGACGACTTTACATGCATTATAAATTTGCTCTGATCGCAAGTTCGGTTTTTATACTAAGCGCTTGCGGTGGTTCAGGCTCCGATGATACGCCAACCGTTAACGGAAATAAAATCCCCATTTTGTCAGTCGCTGATATTCCTAGTGAATTAAGTAAAGGCCAAACAATTGAGCTTACAGCAACAGCCAGTGATAAAGATGGCACTATTACATCGGTTGTCTGGCTACAAACGCAAGGGCCTCAACTAATTAATGGGCCTCTAGAGGCCGCAACTACCTCAGTAACTCTGCTAAATGCGCAAAGTTATAAGCCTGTTGATTATGCTTTTTCGGTCACAGCAACCGATAACGAAGGGGCAAGCAGTGTAAAAACGCTGAGCTTTACTGCTCGTAATAATATGGATGACATTAGCGCCGCACGATTACTACACCAAGCAACAATGGGGCCTAAGCTTAGTGAAATACAAAGCGCACAAGGTTTAAGCGAGCAGCAATGGCTTGATAAACAAATAGCGCTACCTATTAATTATCACCGTGATTATTTAGTAAAGCTAAATGACGATGACGACTTTAAATACATAAGCCGCATAGACGCATGGTGGAAGGCAGTAATGCAAAGTGACGATCAACTTCGTCAACGTGTTGCATTTGCGTTAAGTGAAATATTAGTAGTGTCGGATGAAAACAGTGCCTTAAGAGGCCAACCTGAGGGCATGATCACTTATTACGATTTGCTACTAAAGCATGCTTTTGGTAATTATCGTGACTTACTCCAAGATGTCACGCTTTCGCCTATTATGGGTACTTACTTAAGCCATTTGGGTAACGAAAAAGCAGACGATGCACTTAATATTCGCCCAGACGAAAATTACGCACGTGAAGTAATGCAATTATTTACTATTGGCCTTGAAGAGCTAAACCTAGATGGTAGCGCCAAGCTTGATGCCCAAGGGAATACTATTACCACTTACGGGCAGGACGAAATAGAGGGTTTTGCACGCGTATTTACAGGTTGGACGTTTGCCGATAGTGAAACATTTAAGCGTAAAAGTCGTGATTATATTAAGCCAATGGAAGCGTTTGACGAGTACCACTCTAGTAAACAAAAAACCTTACTAAATGGCGAGGTTATACCACAAGGTTATGCAGCAGAAGAGTCATTGCATATAGCGCTTGATAACTTATTTAACCATCAAAATGTTGCGCCGTTTATTAGCAAACAGCTTATTCAGCGATTAATTACGTCAAATCCAACACCTCAATACGTTGAGCGAGTAGCTAATGTATTTATTGATAACGGTGCTGGTGTACGCGGCGATTTAGCGGCGGTAGTAAAGGCTATTTATTTAGATGATGAAGCGCGGCATTTTGGCTCAGTGCTTAATTACCAAGGTAAAATTAAAGAGCCTATTTTAAAGACTGTACAGTTTTGGCGAAACCTCGATGCTGAATCGCCAGCGGGTTATTATAAAACATGGAATTTAATAAATAGCTACGGGCAAGGGCCCATGCAGTCGGCTTCGGTATTTAACTTTTTTAGGCCTGATTATCAAACCGCAGCTTTACGAAATGAAGGTATTGTTGCGCCAGAATTACAAATAGCAAACGATGCAACACTGATTGGCACCATGAACGCGCTTTACGCAAGTTTAGTGTGGAGTACCGCAGAAGCGCACAGTGATTTAAATTCAAATGGTATTTATGTTTATGTTCAAGACGACATGAATGTTTTAGAGAAAAACGGTGTTAGCGCGCTATTAACTCAGTACAACACGCTATATTTTGCAGGCGCAATGAGCAGTGACACACGCAAAGCATTATTTGATTTAGATGCCTATTTTAATGAAGAGCAATACCGTGAACGGGTTTCGTATTTATTATATATGATTGCTATTTCACCTGAATTTAACGTGCAGTATTAGGAGCGCATAATGAGCATTAATAGAAGAGAGTTTTTGTCGTTATGTGTAAAAGGCAGCGTATCGGCCGCCGCGTTAACAAGCCTGCAATTACAAGCGTTAACTGGAGCGACTAATGCTGTTGAGCTAGGTGATTACAAAGCATTAGTGTGTGTTTATTTATACGGAGGGAATGATTCGTTAAATATGCTCGTTCCGCTTGAAGGCGAGCAACGTAGTGTTTACGAGCAAAGCAGGCAGAACCTAGCGGTAGAGAGCCCACTTGAGTTAAGTATTAAAAGCCAGTTTGCCGGTGGAGTCGGTATTCACCCTTCACTTGAACCTATACAAAGTGTATTTGAATCTCAAAATTTAGCATTTATAGGCGGGGTAGGTACTTTACTCGCTCCCACGACATTGAGTGACTATAAAAATAAAACAGTAGGCTTACCTAAGCATTTGTTTTCGCATAACGATCAGCAGGCTGCGTGGATGTATGGTAGAGAAAAGCAATCACTTAACAGTGGTTGGGGCGCACGACTTTTGGAACGTTTAGAGTTACAAGATGAGTTTGCAGCTAATGTATCACTCGACGGTACTAATCTATGGCAAACGGGAAGTACAACGAGTGCATTTGCGCTTAACAAAAGCGGCATTAGTAATATCAACGCGTTTGGAGGATATCAACCTCGAAGCGAGCACGTAACCGCTATTATGAATCGCTTATTAGGTAATACAGGGCATCCGTTAAGTACTGCTTATGCCAATGGTTTAACAAGTGCGATAAATAACACTCAAGCAATGAACAGCGCCTTAGAAAGCGCGCCTGCACTTATTACCCCATTTAGCGATAATAGCCTTAGTGAGCAATTTGCAGCAGTAGCTAAAACAATTAGCGTACAGGCAAAATTGAGCACTCAGCGCCAAGTGTTTTTTGTTTCTATGGGGGGGTATGATACGCACGATAACCAATTAACAACGCACCCTGCTTTATTAAATACGTTAGCTCAGGGGTTGAGTGAATTTGATAGC
>LAZR01000442.1_pt1 | contig 34830 bp, 60 predicted proteins | sample 329461 | NCBI WGS metagenome assembly LAZR01 (sample SAMN03002196, study PRJNA259156) | marine sediment metagenome | biome: sea floor; feature: Hydrothermal impacted sediments; material: marine sediment; isolation source: Loki non-amplified sample from Loki's castle hydrothermal vent sediment ...
TACCCGTGCCCGAGTTGTGGGGAGACTCTGATGGAGGAGGGTTACGGGGAGGAGCACTGGCTGGTGTGCGCTTGCGGTTATGAAGAGGGCATCGAGCCCGACCCTGGGGATGACCCAGATCGGAAGTATGACGAGGAACGTGGCCGGAGGATGCTTGGAATCGATGTGCCTGACGGGGTGTCGGAATGAGTCATCATTGGGACTACGACCCGAACAAGACCAAGGCTGAACGTCGTGAGCGGGCGGGCGAGAAGAAGAAAAAGCGAATAGAAGATGCTGAAAAAGCTGAGGCCAAGAAGAAGACTGATATGATTAAGTCGGCTTTCCCTGGTGTCCTTGAAACTATTCACAAGGCTGCTGTTGAGCCTTTACAGGTTGAGATTAAGAAGGCTCAGGACGAAATCACTGATCTACGAGATAAGCTTCAGCGTGACGAGATGAGAATTTTCGCTAAGAGCATGACTCCTGGCGATGACGATCCTACTGATGAGCAGGTTGATGAACTTATTACTATTAAGAAGTCTATGGACGACAAGGGTTGGGATAGCTATATCAAGAGTCAGCGTGGTCTAGTTGTTCAGATTGAAAAGTCACAGCTCTTTGAGCGCCAGAGTAATCCTGCTGCAAGTACTCCTGGTTCTGCCTATGAGCAGTTAGACTCAATTGCTAAGAGCATTATTGAGAAGTCTGAAGACAAAGATCCAGGTAAGGCTTGGGAACATGCTGTACAAACTAATCCAACTTTGTATGACCAGTATCGTAAGGAGCAGGCTGCGCAGGCTAAAGTTGGCGTAACTGCCTAATAACAGTAATAGGAGGATATAGATAATGGCAACAGGAGAAACTAACGCACCAAGCACTACCCTACCGGCGGCTACGGCTTTAGCTGCTGCTGCTGTTGCTGGCGATGGCCAGTTCTGTGCAGTATCAATTGATACTGCAGGACGAGCTAAGTTAGGCGACGGTAGTGCTGGAACGCCGGAAACTCTAATTGGCATTCTTCAGAACAAGCCGAAAGCTATTGGTCAGGCTGCTAATATCCAGACTCTAGGTGTATCTAAGGGTCGAGCAGATGCGGCTTTCTCTATAGGCGATGACCTATCGGCTAAATCAGACGGAAAGCTTGCTACAGCAGTCGCAACTGATATTGCTATCGCTGTAGCACTTGAAGCAGCAACTGCCGAAGACGAAGTTGTATCAGTTTTTATTCACGCCCCTTATGAAGTAGTAACTCAGTAGACAGTAGTCAAACACCAAGAGTAAGTGAGGTAGGATAAGATGGCAGGATTTCAGCCAGACGTAGGCGATGTCCACGTTGATGCGCTGCTAACTAATATGTCAATTGGTTATCAGAACAAGCGTTATATCGCCTCTCAGATCTTTCCCATTGTTCCGACTAATAAACAGTCGGACATCGTTCCACGTTATGATAAGGACAAGTGGTTCCGAGAGCAGATGAAGCTTCGTGCTCCAGGTGCGCCTGTTGCGACTAGCGGCTTCACGGTTGACAATACTATGACGTTCTTCAACAAGAACTTTGCTCTTGGTAAAGAGATTCCTGTCGAAGTTCGCCAGAATACCGATGCTCCATATGATATGGACAGAGATGCTACTCGATGGTTGACTGAGATGGTTCAGATTCATTGGGAGAAGCAGTTCGCAGCAGACTTCTTTGCTACAGGTAAGTGGGGAACAGATTTTGTTGAATCTGCTCAGTGGTCTGATTATGCAGCGTCTGACCCAATTCAAGACCTTCGTACAATGCGTAGTAACGTCTTGGGTAAGTCAGGCCAGCCTGCCAATACTCTAGTTACTAACAACCTAGTTATGGACAAGCTTCTTGATCACCCTCTGCTTGTAGAGCGTGTCAAGTACACAGGTGGCTCTGTGACCGAGCAGATGATCGCTCAGCTTGTTCGTCTTGACAGGGTTCTAGTCGGTGATGCAATTGAGGCGACTTCACTTGAAGGTGCAACAGATGCCTTTGCTGCTATTTGGGGTAAGCACGCTCTTGTTGTCTACACACCTTCTGCTCCTGGGCTTTTTGTTCCAACAGGCGGATACACGTTCGTTTGGAAGCCACTAGTAGGTGGTGGTGCAGCGCCCTGGTTCATACGAAGAATTACGGATGATAAGCTTCGTAAGGATACAATCGAAGTTCACACTTACTATGACCAGAAGCAGATTGATGCAGACATGGGCGAGTTTGCTGCTAGTGTTGTAGCCTAAAGGAGCCGAAGCATGGCTGACGGATACGGTATCTATCACGAGTTCGACTATGGTGATCGCCATCTAGAACGCGGCGAATACGTTCAGATCGAGACTGGTATGATGAAGAATGACCAGTCCCTTATCAACATCGGCTATATTAAACTTCACGATGGTAAGGATCTGATTTCTTGCCTTCGGTGTGGCAAGAAATTTGTGGCTAGTTCGTTTATCCGTTATCACGAAGAGCAGTGCCCTATAGAACCAGGGATTAGCATTCCTGCTGAGCCAGTTCCAGTAGGTGCAGATGCAGCTACAGAACCATCACTAGCAGAATTGAGAAGTCAAACTCTGGCTAAGAGTTAACCTTTTTAGGGAGAACAAAACATGGCTAAAACTCCAGCAGGTAGAACACAAGGAGTCCATCAAGCTGATGGTGGCTTCCAAACTGATGAAGGCGTAATTCCCGTTGTTCAAGAGCGTGTTATATCCTTTGATGATGATGGCGCAGCAGGTGCCGCTGGTGTCCTTACAATGGTTCCAGTTGCTATTCCTGCTGGTGCCACTATCCTTGATATTCGTGTTCATACTATTGATCTCTTTAATGCTGGAACATCTGCAGCTCTAATTGTTGGTGATACAGAAGATCCTAATGGATTCTATGATGCGGTAGACCTGAAAGCTACTGATCTTGTCGCAGAGGAAGAGCTTAACTTTGCAGATTCTCTAGAGATTGGTGTCTATCTCACCGGACAGAAGAGAGATGCTTACCGAGCTGCGGCTACAAATATTACAGCTACAATTACTCTAGTAGGAACTGCAGCTACAACAGGGGAGCTTCGTATCATAGTCATCTATGCAAACCCTGTAGACTTTGTAAAGACATCTACATTCGTGGCAGCATAAATAGCCTGAGCAACACGGACGCGGCTGAGGCCGCAAGGCAAATGCTAGCGGCTCTCCGGTTTCGGGCAGCCGCTAGTTTAGTAAGAGAAGGGAGAGAGATATGAGTAATTGGATACACACAGGCGGCGGCTGGTATGAGAACGAAGAGACTAAAGAGCGAATTCGTGGCAAGAAGAATTTGCCACTGGCTGATGATCTACAACCAGAGGATAATGAATCAGATGATAACGAGCCTTTTACGACAGCAGTGGAAGTAGAAGAGGTAGAGACGACTGAGATAGTCTGTATGGCTTGCTCTAAAGTAACAGCTCATACACAACGAGCTTCTGACAGTCAAGATTGGGGAATCTATATCTGTAACGAATGTGGTGGCAAGACCAGAGTAAGCCTGAAATAGATAACAGATAATGCCCAAGCCTAAGACAGTTAGAAAGTCAAAGAAGCTAGACTCTATAGAACATCATTGTTCTCAGTGTAATAGACCTAAGCTTCATGAGGTCTTTGAGCACGAAGATGGTGTCTTAATGAGTTGTCCTTGCGGACACGAGTTTGTAGATGTTATTATTAAACCAGAGCTAGAAGAAGGAATAACATAATATGTCCTTTGATAATAAAGATATTACGCTTCTCGCTTCTGCTGCTCGTACAGCAGAAACGGAAAGCGATGAGCAAACTAACACTCGTGGCAAAGGTCTGCATGTTATCATAGATGTAACAGTTGATCCTGCTACAGCGTCTATTACGCCTAAGATTCAAGGTAAAGATCCTGCTTCAGGCAAGTGGTATGATATTCTGGTAGGTATAGCAATTACTGCTACTGGAATGACTGTACTTAAAGTCTATCCAGGCATTGTCGCAGTAGCAAACGCGGCTGCGAGTGATATCCTGCCTGCTCATTGGCGTTTCCAGATGGCCGTTGCTGACACAGATAGTATGACATATTCAGTAGGCGCGTTGGTGATAAACTAATGCCAGATCATCCGAACATCCTAGATGGGGAGTTTGTAACTATTGGAACTGGTGCGCCAAGTGTAAGAATGGTGAAACTCACAGGCACGTCCCCTGCTGTAGGAGCTTCAGGGACTATAGCTCACGGACTCGCAGATAGAACTAAGATAATTGGGGCACAAGTTTTAGTGACCGCCGACAACGGTAATCCAATACCTCCTCACTTTACAAGCGTAGCCAATTACGAGTTTGAGTTTTTTATAGACGCCACTAACGTGCAGATTTACTGTATTGCCGCTAACAGTTCAGCAATCGATGGAAACGCGGTTACAATTATAATAATCTACGAGGAGTAAAGACAGATCAATGATATAGGAGACACACTGGAAGATAAGCCTGGAGCTGCCATCGAACCAGGCGATAGTGGCATTGGTAACGGAATAGCAAAGATCAAGTAGAATAGAAGAAATAATATGGCTAACTTTGAAGAAGACAATGGCGACGTTCTAAAAATGGTCACTATGCTAGAACGCCATCTAGTTAAAGGTGGTACTTTTGATTCTTCGAGTACGCCTAGTATAGAACAGGCTGAAGAAGCATTATCTGAGACAGAAGCTGAAATGTTTGCGTGGCTAGGCGGAAGTGGATTTTCTATAGATATAGCTGATTATCCTGTAGCAGCTAAAAAGTATCTAGCGTGGTTTGCAGCTCTTGGAATAGCCTACAGAATGGAACTATCTCATCCTGGTATCCAGTCAGCTCCGAGAGGTAATAGCCGCTGGATGGTACTTAAAGATCAGTATGAAACACTGCAAGATATTCTTAAAGGAAACACATTAGACCGTCTTGGTGTAGTTCGTGACAGAGAGACGCTTGGTGTTATTACAGGTGTTAGTCATGATGAAAAAGAGACTCTCTCAACAGATACTGACGCTGTTCAACCTGCGTTTACAAGAGATGGCTTTAGACATCCTGGCAGAGTCCGTAGTTCACACGTAAGTCAGGAATTGTAATAATGTCAGTAGGATACAAAGAAATACTAGACGATTTACATGATCTTCTCAATGCTAATGATACTTTCAAAAACAATGTTTCTAGGCATGACTTTTCAGTTATTGCTGACTCAGGCTCAACAGCTATCGTCTTGCGAGTTGGCGGCTTTGCTCATCAAGGCTCAGGATTCGGTGGAGAGTATGCTGTTGGGTGGGACTTCTTTATTGATATCTATGAAACCTACAGTGCTCACATTGAAGAGGATGTAGCGACTCTTGTTAAGGCTCGTGATACAGTAATTGATATCATAGAGAAAAATACATACTTGGGCAAAGGGCCTGGAAACACAAGTAAGATAACAGATGCAAAGCTAATAAGAGGAGATAATCTCGGAGTTGTCTTTGACGAAGATAATGAGACACCTACACATTTTACTTTGAGTGTTCTAGTAGAAGTACAGCAGCAACATTCAGTAACTTTGGCTGAGTAGAATCATGACAGTAGAGTTTATAGTAACAGTTCAAGGGTTTAATGAAGCTCAACAACGACTACGTGCTGTTAATCGTCAGCGTATAGTTAGAGGTACTCAGTTCTTTGCCAGAAGACGATTAGAAGAAGGACTAGAACGAGTGAAGGAAGAGGCACCTGTTGGTGAAACAAACGTTCTGAGAGATTCTATAGGCATTGATGTCAAGAGTCAGGGAGATGTATTAACAGGTTCTCTTACGGCGTCAGCTAAACATGCAAAATGGGTGCATGAAGGAACAGGAATATATGGCCCGTCTGGTGATCCTATAATTCCACAACGCTCTAAAGTTTTAGTCTTCTTCTGGAATAGAAAAAACAGATGGATGAGGGTAAGGTCTGTTAGAGGACAATCCGCAAATCCATTCCTTAGACGTGGAGCTAAGATTCTTCGTGATAGAGTTGCTTCCACATTACCTAAAGAAGTAAGACAAGATATAAAGGCCCTTCTTTCAGGAGGAAGCTCATAATGGCTGCAGTAAGAGTTGTTGGAAAGAATGCCAGAATGTATGTGAATGATGTTGCTCTCTATCTCCGTATGTTTGAGATGGAGAACAACATGGAATTAAATACTAAAGACGGTACAGCATATGGAGTAGACTGGCGTGAGTTTACATTTATAGACGGCTCTGTAACTATGGGCGTCAATGCTTTTATGGATGAAACAAGGCCAGTTACTGATGCGAATGATCTTGTAACTGATGCAGCTTATGTCAATACATTTCAGGCTGATGGCGGCTCAGTCTTTAAAGCAGATCCTGAAGTCCCTATTATATTTGTTCCAGGTAACTCAGCTGCTGCTGGTGAAAAAGCCTTCTTTATGAATAGCATCTTGGGTAGTGTTGCTCTTAGTGCTCCCCGTAACGATATACAAACGCTTAGGGGTAGATTCCAGGGTGCTGATGGCCTTCGAGCAGGATTTATTATAGCTCAAATAGAGCAGTCTTTCCCCACAGGAGATACATTTCTTCCAGCTCCGACTGGAGATATAGATGTTGGAGCACCTGTAGCAGCAGTTACAGGTGTAGTCGCAGCCTATTGTGTATATAAAAAGACAGCTGGCAGCGTGTTCACAATTGAGGTACAAGATACAGCAACGTCAGGTAGTGCATGGGCTGCTGCAATTGCGTTTCCTACCTTTACAGCTATCTCAGCAGCCTATAAGGAGGATATAACAGATGCTGGCAAACGATACCACAGGATTAGGGTAAATAATGCTGGTGGAGCTGAAACTCTTGGTCTTATAGTAGTTTCAGCTAACCTAATTAGATAATTTTAGTAACAGAGAGAGAAGGAGGTCTAAGAAATGGCTGCAGTAAGAATTCTTGGTAAGAATGCGGTCTTCAAAATAGAGGCATCAGATGGCGGTGCCGTTGTTGATGTTTCAGCAGACGGTAACGAGATTACTCTGAATCTGGAACTGAACAACGAAGACGGTACTGGTTTTGGAGTAGACTGGCGTGAGTTTACGCTGATAGATGGTACGTTTAGTATTGACTATACAGCATTCTATGCCTCTGCTGCAGGCGAGCTAGTAGAAGTCTTCTTAGGTGGTGCCACTATGACAACACTCTTCGACAAGAGAGACTTCGAGTTCTATCCTAATGGTCTTCCAGTTGGGGTTACTAAGCCAAAATACTCTGGTAGCGTCTTTCTTGCAGGATTCCCGATTACAGCACCAAGAGGCGGATTAACTACTATTCGTGTACGCCTGAGTGGTGCTTCACAACTAACAAGAGCCGTATCCTAAACCATTAGGATACCTCTTAAACTAAGAGGAGGTTTGACAGACATGAAAGTTAGTGTAGAACATCGTGATGATGTTATGGTTGCCACTATTGATGGCGCAGTTTATGAATTATCCCGTGAGATAACAGGTGGACAATTTATGGACTTGCGTAAGAAGTCCATAAAGCCTATGTTGGCAGAGGATGGAAGCCAGACGGGATCTGTGAGAGTTGACCCAATAGAGTTTGATCTCTGGAATCTCTTCCATAGATTAGTAAATCCTAAGATGACAGATAAAGAGATTCTTGCTCTGCCTCGCTCTATTTATCAGTCTTTAACTCTCTTAGCAGGCAGGATGGATACTGATGAAGCTAAGGGAGTGGCTGATTTTTTACGAGAGAACTCATCAATCTTCCAAGAATTGTCATCGATCTCGGAACTCTCCTCAAACTCCCCTCCGGATACTACAGAAGTTACATCCGAGTAGCTTCTGAACAGGCTGATCAGGCTGCTCTTGATGATGTAAAGGCTATGCCTGACGAGTCTTTTAGTCAGGGTGTAGCTTGGGGAAAGCCACGTTAGAATACCATTATGGTTCAAGATAGCGGAGCTGATAGTCTTCAGTTAAATATCGTCATAGAGACGATAGCTAAACTGCAAGCCATAGAACAGACATCTGCAAAGCTGCAGGCGTTATCACAAGTAACTGGCAGGGCACGAAATGTTCTAGGTCAGTATACAAAAGAAACGATAGCGTCTGCTGAGGCAACAAGGCAAACTCAGGGAGCACTCAGCGAAATCCTTTCTAAAGGATTTAGTCCCAGGTTTATTGGCAGTGTTCAGGGTGTTAATTCTGCCTTACTGACCGCCGGTAAGACATTTCAAACTTACACTAAGCAGGCTCAGGCCGGTAATGCTATTTCTGAAGAGACAGCGAATAAGTTCTCGCAGCTGTCTCAGCGGATGGTAGCTATTGGTGTTACAGGACAGGCTACAATAGCGACATTTGATGTACTGTCTAATCAATTAGCGAAAATACAGCCTCGGACTGAAGCCGGAAAAGCTGGCGTTAGAGCCCTCGGTAACGAGTTAGGTATTCTTAGGCTGCAGTTCATTGAGGCTGGTAATGCTGCTGAACAGCGTTTTAATAAGCCGCTATCTCAGTCTCAGAAGGCGGGTCAAGGACTACTTCTTAGTTTCTCTATATCACAATTAGCAGCAGGTAGACTGTCTCAGGCCATGTTCGGTCTGGGTTTTGCTATTCTGTTCACTGGTACGAAGTTTCTTAATCTTACTACTGTCTCTGTAGCTCTTGGTGCAGCTCTTACTTCTCTTGTTCTTGATAAAATAATAGCATCTTTTCAGAAAGGTGCTAGTGTTATTGAGCGAGTATCAGAACAAGTAACAAGGTTTACTAATGCAATAGCTGAAGCTAAAGGCGAAACTGCTTTATATGCTGAAGAGGTCGTAAGATTAGTTCAGGGAGGTGACAGTCTCGTTATAGGACTTCAGCCTCAAATTGATAAATTTAGAGAGATAGAACAACTTCTAAAAGATCTTACAGTGGCGAGTCAGCGTTTTCAGAGAGAAGGGGTAACTCAAAGAACAATAGAAGAAACCCTACAACAAGGAATCTCTCCAAGACTTGCTTTAGTTCCTGAAGCTATTGAGAATACTGCAAGTAGACTCTCGGAAGCTCGTACTAATCTAGATGCTATCCTTAGTGCAATCAATGATGTTGCTAAAGAAAAGATAGATGAGTTCCAGCAACAGTTTAGAGATCAAGAAGAGTTGGAACTTGCATTAGCTCCTCTTGAAGAAACTAAAAAGCAGCTAGATGAACAGTTTGATCTTGTATCAGCTAATGCGAAGAGCTTAAATGACTTCTTGAGTGATATAGTCAGAACTGATCTTGATAATCAAATTACGGCTAGACGTGAAGCACTCCAGGCTGAGCTAGACGCTATTCGTGATGGGCAGCGTGCTCAAACGCAGGTTCTTCGGGATGCTCTTGGAGAGCAAACCAGGGGTATTCAAGATGCTTTTGATGAAAGAATAAGTCTTATACGGGATCGCTTAGACGATCAGCTAGACGCTATTCGTGATAATGCTGCAGCAGAAATAGATGCTAACAAGGAAAAGATAGACATACTAGAAGCTCAAGATCGTAAACTTACTTCTATTCTCAGCGATCTTGAGAGTGAACGTGCATCTATACGAGCAGCTATCCTTGGCGCTGAAGCAGAACTCGCTGAGCTTGAAGCTGCTGCAGCTCAACAGGGTGTCTCGGCCACTGAAGAGAAAACTATTATTAGAGCGCGTCTCGCAGGATTAGAAGAACAAGAGCGGGCTATTAATAAGACTATGAGTGCTCAAGAAAAGGAGCGAGAAGGACTTCAGGGTCTGATAAAGTCTCTTGAAGATGTTATTAATGCTATAAAGGATGTTAGAGATAAAGCTATAGATGCAGCCAAGGATGAAACTAAAGAGCGAGAAAAACAGGCTCGCAGGGCCGCTGATACAGAAATAAGACAAGCTCAGAGAGTAACAGAAAATAAGATAGTTGCTATAAATGATGCCGTGAGAGCGTCATCGCGTGCAGCTACAAAGCGTGCTAATGACGATATTAAGGAAGCTAGGCGTTCTGCAGATGCACAGATAGAGGAAATAAACCGAGTTAGAGATACACAAATTGATGCTGCACGAGACGCTCGTGAAGCTGAGCTAGACATCTTAGATGTCCTTGAAGAACAACAGCGCGAAAGAATTAACACAGCTCAATTTCTTAGAGATTCTATAATTCCACTGCTTCAAACTATGGCGCAGATTGTTATTCCATTTACTGGTGGATCGTTAGATCAACTTCTTGCACAAAGAAAGGCATTCCAGAGAGCCTTTATACTTTCGATCTTTCCAAATGCTGATAGTGAATTCCTTAGTTCACTCGGATTAGGATTCCAGTTTGGTGGAGTAGTGCCAGGGCCAAGAGGTAAACCTCAGTTGGCTGTAGTTCACGGCGAAGAGGAAGTTCTAACTCCTGGACAACGGCGACAGAGAGCTCTGCCATCTCCAGATTCTTCAAGGTCTATTATATTCCAGATAGAGAATTTCTATGTTAATAAGCCGTCTGATATAGCTAAACTAGAACGTGCGCTTAGTAAACAAACAGGAAATCAGGTAAGGCTTACATCACGATCTCGTAGATTCATCATAGGCAGGTAGGTAATGGCAGACATACTTCAGTTTACAGACGGTGTTACAACGATAGACTTCATAAGTGGCTCTTCGGATTATGTACTCTTAGACAAAGGATTAGATATCGCTTTGCCTGAAGTCAATCGTGTCGTTAGTGAGCTATCACCGCTTGTTGAAGGCCAGCGTCTCTCTGAGCGTCAATATGGTCTTAGAGAGATTACTATTATATTTAAGATAACTGCAGTTGATCATGATGCTCTAGTGTCTGATCTTAGAGCTATTCAGAAGTTGATTGATAAAGCTAAGGAGCAATCTAAAGCAGGATTCGGTAACAAGGTTGAGCTTCAATATAAGTTTGAAAACGCTACTGATACCGTTACGTTCGATGTTATGGATGGCGAATTTAAACCTGGACAGTTTGCATCTGTAGTTGTTAAACGAGAACCATCATTGTTGATGGACTGCGAGCTTACTCTTCTGTGTGAACCATTTGCTCGCGGCACTCCTGTCATTATGCGTAACTTCTTAGTTAATCCTAGCTTTGATTGGAACCCAGGAGAAGCTGGCAGAGATTTCGGTCTTGAAATAGATCTTAATGGTTCTACTCAGAGACTGCATAGAACATCTCCTACAGGATTATTTCCTACTGCTGCAGAAGGTATTATGTCAGCAGGAATTTGGGTTAATCCAGATGTTACTCCTACATTATTTGATACTATGATGGTGTGTGGCGATACTACTGAGTCATGGCAGTTAAGATTCGAAGATAATAATTCTGTGGCGCTTAGACAAATTAATTCTGTGGGTAGTATTACTACTTTAACCAGTGATGATGACGTGGTTCCTAATGACACATGGAGTTTCGTCTGGTTTTCTGTATTTATGTATCGTGGAGCACAATGGATTGTGCTTGGAGTTAATGATTCAGTTGTTGCTGGTAGTAAAAGAACATCAGATTTCACTTTCAAAACTGCAGTAGGGGATTTTGTTGTTGGTGCCAGTGACGCAGCAGGTGGTAATGACTTTGATGGTAAAGTGGGCGGTATTTTTGTCATAGCAGGCGGAAGACCCATTCTTCCTTATCAAATAATCTATATGTATCATTATGGTCTTCAGGGCCTCATAGATGATACTGGAATTATGGATGTAAAATATTGGGGGCTAGAGGCTGCTGACTTTGGTGCTGTTTGGATACAAGAATCTGGCGCTGGAGACATTTTAGATGTCAGTGGGAATAGTCGTGATTTAACAGTAATAGGATCTCCTACTCGTTCTCCTTTCGTATTTAAGCCTAGTGGTTGGACTCAGGGCTCTTCATTTGCCAGTTCATCAGATAGTGGTCTTGAGTCAGAGAGTACGCCTAAATACGGCCTTTTTTCGTGTCGTTTTAAGGAAACTGGTGGTGGCGATGCTAACATGTATATCGAACAGGACTTAACTATATCTCCTTCTGTTGACGGGATGACTATACTCTTTTGGGCGCGTCAGAATCTCGCTAGCGGAGCAATAGAAATAGAACGTGAAGTTAACGGTGGTGGAGCTACAACGAAAGAACTTGCAGGACTAACCACAGACTGGCAGCTTTATAAGTGGACTACCAGCATTGTTACTATTACAGCGTTTAGACTGAGACTCAAGTGGACTCAGGGTGGATTTGGAAACGTAGATATGGATGGTATACAGGTGCTTCCTGGTTTACCGTTTGGATCGCAAGATCCAGGAGGTGATATTCCTGTAGAATTAATAACACGCCCGTTTATAGGATCGCATCAGATTGTAGTTAAACCCAATAGTACAAAAGTTAACTTTGTCGCCCTTCAGGACTTTCCAGGAGACGTTCCTGCTACATGTAGGGTCAGCTTTAAAAATACAAGTTCAGGTAAGCAGCTCGCTCCTATTAGACTTGGAGCAAGATTTGGGGTAGAACCCTGGAAACAACAAATGATCTGGAATGCGTCATCCTTTATTATTGATCCTGATGATGGAGCTTATCCGGCTGCTGATGAGCAGATTAGAAGTGATGCAGCAGTCACTCTCAAGCGACGGTTTCATGCTGTATTGTCTAGCCTTTTTCCGTTCCCCTCGGATCAGTACGGAAGCCATCGGTTGTATATTGGAGCTGAAAGCAATCTTGATCTTATCTCAATGTGTCAGTTGCGATTTGGTGGTATAACCGGCTCAACTGTTCCATTGATAAGTGCTCCCCAAAAAGGAACAGTTACACAAAGTGATGTTTTTCATTTAGTTGACGGAGGTATACTTACATGGCCTCCAGAAACAGCCTTACAAAGATTCCGTGATGGTGATGTAACTTCTGCATCTAGACTTTCGGGAGACGCTGAATTAACCCCTGGACTAGAAATAGTTAACATAGCAGATGCTGCGATAAGTAATCTACTGTATAATATCCTGATTGCATTACCTATTGATCATGGAAGTGCAATACTTCAACCGTCAAACAGTCTTCCAGCATTTGGTCTACAAGAGAACGAGATTTTAACTATAGATACTATGGATGAAGAAGCTATATCATCCATCTATTTTAGTAGAGAGGTTGTCACACCCGATAGTGCATTTACTAAGACATTGACTGAATTAGCATCGCCAGACGTTGCGGCAATGGGTCTAGGCTTTAGGATTCAGCCAGAGTCACCTGGAATGATTGCAGCTGTTTTTTCCGAATGGGGTGCAGCCAACGACGATCCCTTTGGCAAGTTTGTTGAAACTCACACAGCAGAACTATGGTTAGAATATACTCCAAGATTCTTATATGTCTAACATCAATGTTTGTTTAACCGCCAGAGCTGACAGAAGTGACAAGATCACTAAAGTCTTAGAAGATCTCACTAATAGAATTTCTAAGCTTCGTTTCTCGTCAAGTCTTCCTGGTGGATATATGGCATTAACCATGTCTCTAGTTCTTTCCCGTAGTAAGTCTTTAGAATGGTATGAAAGATTTTCATTCTTTGGTATAGAAGTCTTTGAGGCTGATTTACCTGTTTGGGAAGGTCGAATAGTAGTAGTTAGGCTTACTGACGAAGGTGTAGATGTAGACTGTGAAGGATATTGGAGTAACTTAGCTGATCAGAAGCTTTACTCATGGTGGGCTGATAACAATATGGAGACGTGGCTTATTCCTGCTAAAGGTGCTGGAGCTATTTCTAATGAGATTTCTCTATCTGGAGCTGGTAACATTCAGAAGTTCATTATGTTTAAAGGTAAAGCGCTGTTTAGTATGGGAACTCGCTTTGGTGCTGCATATATTCCTGGTGATAAGGCTGTAGTATATTATCGACTTCCTAGAGTATCAAATTTGTCAGACGATAGATTGTTTCAACCTATGACTATACACTCTATTCAGTTTACATGGGATGTTGTAACTCCTGATGGACAATTGCAACCTAAAGTATGGACTGCTGATTATGCTAAGGGAACATGGACAGAACGCTTTGCAGTTCCAACATTTTTAACTAACCAGGGAACTTTCACAGAGAATCTTGTAGCAGATGGAGTATCTGCTGAAGCAGTAGCTATTGGTGTCGATACTCTATCTATTGGTTTTACTGAGGCTCATGCAGATGATTTTGTCAGATATGTCTTTAGCAATATAACAATATGGTCAGAGCGTGATGCTACAACAACGAGGAAAACTAAACAGAGAAAGATATTAACTGATCTGATACAAGGGAATAGCGATATCAATGTTGATACTCATGCTAAACAAATCAGTGATAGTCTTACTTTTATAGAAGACTCTGAATTAGAAATACTTCCTGCTGTTTTTGACGGTGAGACATTACAAGATATTATTGCTAGACTAACCGGCTTCGGTATAGCAGAATTATATAATCTTGTAGAAAATCCTGGGTGTGAAAAAGCTGGTAGTATAGCAGGATTTGCTGCGAAGAGCTCAGAGACTGTAGTACAGGATAATACGAAGTCTACTCGTGGAGATAATTCTGTTAAAATTACTACTATTGCCGCAGCTCAATCAGGTGTTAGAATAGAAAAAGTTGTGCCTGCACGACTTACTGGTATTATTGCTGATAGAGCTTTTACTTTTGCTTTTGATTTTGAGGCAGATGCTGGATCGAAGACAATGGAAGCAATAATAAACTGGTATACTTCTGCTGATGCGATTATCTCCTCGGATGCATTTCCTTTTAATAGTTCAGATGCTCTCAATAAATTCACTCGGTTCTCTTTTGAGGCAATTTCGCCAGTTAATGCAGCTAAAGCTTATTTACAAGTTATACAAGACCTTGATCAGGGAATATGGGATTTTTGGCTGGACAGAGTACAGCTTACACCAACTCCTCTCTTTGGTAAAGTCGTTTATTTAGATGGTTCTAGCCCTGGAGCTATGTGGTCAGGCATTGCAGAAGAAACTGCGACGCTTAGATTACATCCAGCTATTGCAGGCATGTTTAGCCGAAGAACATTACATATCAAAAAACGAGATGAGCAGAATGTTAGGTGGCGAATCTCGAAGCAGAATATAGGCGGTATTGAGTTAGAACGTTCAATCCAAAACTATTATACTAGAGTGTGGACTAGATTCCGTAATCAGTTTGATGGACTTGTCACCTTCTCGGATGTCAAAGAAAACATTGCAGAGCAAGAGATTATTTTTAGTGAAAGAGATACTATTATTGATGCAGGTAGTGTATTGTCTGAGACAGCAGATAAGATCAGAAATGCATTCGCAGAAGATTCTCGACTACCTACACAAATGTCTGAAGTAACACTTACGGGGCCAATAGCTAATGCAGTAGGTGTTAATGAACCATTGTGGCGTGTAAGAGCTGGCGACGTAATCTTCTTCCATGACTTAATACCTCTACCACAAATACGTCCTGATTTAATAAGATCGTTAGATACACTTAGAATCTTTGTAGCTAAAGAAGTGGAATACGATGCTTTCAATAATCAGCTAAGACTTACTCTGGACTTCCCGCCATCTAAATTAGATACTCTGTTAGCTTCCTTGCTTACAGGCCCTGCGATATCTTCTGGTGCTGATATTTCAGGAAGTGGAACACCCATTACTGGTAGTGGAGCATTTAGAGGAACATTAGGTCTTTAAACAGCTAGCTAACGGCCTTCTATAGCACGTTCTATATCCGATTTAGCGATCAGGCCAGAGCGAGGAATCGTGATACCTTGATCTTCGCAATCTGCGAAGAACTCTTCAACAAGTGCATATACGGCTTTTGTGTATCCTCTGATGCCTTGCGCTTTAGCCTTTAATGACCATGAGTTTTTATAATGAGGTAGTGCTTTACGAAACCAAGTTTCTATATCTGCTAACATATCAAGAGCAGCTTGGTCAGGATTATAACTAGCTCTCATCATGTTAATGACGAATCGCTGGTTGCCTCTCTCAATTTCATTCATACTGTTCCCTCTGCTCCCTGTTTTGTGTCTAAAACACTTGACAATCTCATAGATATATGTTATCATATTTCTGCTTAGTTGTAAACACCCCCTCTTTGTAAGCTGTCAAGAGCTAGGAGCTTCCATCCACATTGAAATTTGAACCTCTTACTTCTAGTCAGTTTATGAAACTGACATTTCCTGATAATGATATAATTTCATCGGGTATTCTAACAAGGCAGAGTCGTCTCTGTGTAGGTGGACATCCAGGAATAGGAAAATCGGTTATAGTAACACAAATAGGACAAGAGCTGTCAATGGGTGTTAAAATACTAGGCAAGTTCGACTGTAAAGTCCCTCAGCGTGTTCTGTATATTCAGGAGGAAATAGGCCCACGCAGCTACCAGATAAGACTTGAGAAAATTATATCCTTCTATAAAAAGTCCGACACGTTTTGGCATCTGAGTTCAACAAGTTTTACTTTTGAAGATAAGGTATTAATCGTTAAACTTAAATCATTTATCTTGCAGAATAAGATAGATATTGTTATCTTCGATCCATTGTATAAGATTCATGCTAGACGAGAAAATGATCCTTCTGATATGGCTCAACTGTTTCAAACAATGGACAGACTCATTAATGAGTGCGGCGTTGCTGTGATTATAGTCCACCATCTTCGTAAACCTTTTATGACATATAGAGGCGATATCATATCTATGGGTTCAATGGACTTCAGAGGCGCAATTATAGCATCTTGGGCTGATACGCTAGCTCTTCTTGAAGAAACTGATATCAAAGACAGACTGAAGTTATCATGGGTTAAAACTCGTAATGCGCCAGAAGAGCTGCGCCCTCTCTATCTTCATTTTGACCGAAACTATCTCAGGATGAGTCCCATTGGCGATGGTAGTCAGCCAGTTAATCTTCATGAAGAGATCGTAAACATTCTTCAAGCAAAAGGTGGTGTTTCTGAAAGTAATATTATTAGTCAGTTAAAAGTCATGCATGGGAAGAGGGCTGATTCTAAAAGTGTTAGAACGGAGATAAACAACCTTAGTAAGAGTGGCTCTATCGCAATATCTGGTGGGCTGATTACTATTGTTGTATCTACTGTTTATAACCCTTGGGATTTAGACGGAGCATAGAAGGAGAAGATTATGTCACTTAAGTCTAATGAGGCAATTCCTTTGGCGAGAAAGCTACAGGATTTAGCAAGTGAAATTATGCAAGCAGCAAGTTACTTGAGAGCTGGTTCAAGTGTAGTAACATCTCCTACTGAACAACTGCCTCGTAATGCTGCTCTTCAGGCTGGAATACACATCAGAGGTATTGGAAAAGAAGCAACCGAATTAGAGAAGTTGTTTGTCAAGGAGGCAAATGACTAAATCAGATGAAGTGCTTAAAATGCTCTGAAGAAGCTGAATGGATATTCGGCGATATCGGCTATTGTCAAGATCATTAGGAAGAGTACTGCAATGAAGAGTATTGGAAAGCTGTCGATGAAGGGAGAGTTATATGAATCTTTTGCTGCTTATCAATATAGTAATAGTAGGGTGGTAAAAGAATCTTAAATGGAAGATGGGTGTTGATACTGTTTATTGTTATGGGATCAATAACAGGATCAGTATTAGGATTAAGGTGTAGGGATGACAATAAGACGACTGATAGCGTTAATATTATGGGCAGTCCTGATGACAGGATTCGGTTACGTGACAGGATTCCAAATTACAGAGTTATTTTAACGAATCAGGAGCAGGAGATAGAAGATGCTTGGCTGGTTACGTTTACGTCTGTGGCGACTCCGACATCCGATGTGGAAGACATGGTGTTACAGTCATCACCGAATACGTCCTTGCCCCTGCGATCTGGGAATATCGAAAGTTTTGACAGATTACTCGATTCCGTCTTCGGGATATATAGCTCCAAGGCTTTTTCGATTGCCGACTGTGAACAAGGATATAAACTCTCAGCAGGAATTGATCCTTACGAACTTAATCGAACGGCCATTGGAAGAGCAGGAGAAGTAAGTCTATGGCAAATACACCCTGTACACTTTATTGAGAATGGTGGGCCGTATGATAAAACTAAATTACAGTCAGATATTGAGTATGCAGCACGATCAGCGTGGGAATTGTCTGGATTTGGGGCTAACTGGATTAGCCCCTGGCGATACTGCGGTTGGCAGTGAAACTAAAGGCCAGAAAACGAAGATATGAGTGATAAACAATGTTAGCGCGAGAGGCTAGGAACGAAACCGATCTTGGTTTCATTCGGGATACCAACCATACACGGCTACCCTTGAAACCATTGATAAACAATGTTTGCGAGCGTGGTTTTGGCCGTGTTCGTCTGGAGAAACCATGAAATCACAACATGCGACAAATGGGACTCCAACTTTCTGCAAAATGACTAATAGACTACGAGAATTAAGACTTGCTAAGAAGATGACGCAAGCTACTCTTGCAGAAGAGTTAGACATGCCTAGAGGATCGTATTCTTTGTTAGAGTCAGGTGTAACTCTACCTACTGTAGTAGTATTAAAGACTCTTACCAACGCTTTCAACTGTAAAGATATTGAGATATATTCTGGCGTATATTTAGATATTATCAGAATAGAATCTTCTGATGATTAAGGAATGTCGCCACTGTCTACAGCCTATAGAGCCTATCTTAGTTGAGATGCATAAACCGCCACGAGTAGTTACTGTTAGAGACTATTGCCAGATGTGTAAGAGGAGAGGGTAGTAATGAATACAGAGATTATGATTGAAGGTATAGAGTTTCAGCAGTATATCTATGCTCATCCAGCAATGATTAAATACCTCATTCAGATAAACTGGGAGATACTTCAAAAGGAAATGCGAGCATAGTAATGAATACAGAGATTACATTCTCTGGTATTCCATTAAGAACTAAGTTTCGAATCATGTGGAATATTTTGCGTGGACAAACTCTGGTTATTAATTGGGGTGGAGAGAGTAATGAATACAGAGATTAAACAGACAGAAGTCTCTAAAGAACTATTCGGACGTAGATATCAGTGGAAAGAAGAAACATATTCAGATATGCTTGCTCGTGTAGCAGGACATATAGCTCTCGCTGAAAAGCCAAAGTATCGTAGCAAGTTCACAGATGGTATTTATAATCTTATGGCCTCCGGCGACTTCATGTTTAATAGCCCCACTCTTTTTAATGCTGGAACAGGTCAAGGACTACTAAGCGCCTGCTTCGTGCTTATCGTAGAAGATAGCTTAGTCTCTATAATGGAATGTAACAGACTCGCAGGACTTATAATGAAATTCGGCGGCGGTGTAGGATATGGCCTAAGTCGAGTAAGAGCTGAAGGTGAACCAATTAAGTCTGTACAGGGCCGAGCGTGTGGCCCTATCGCTCTACTTCCATTTTATAACGAAACTGCTAAGTTAGTTACCCAAGGCGGAAGACGCTCTGGTGCCCAGATGGGTATATTATCTATAGATCATCCTAACATTAAAGAGTTTATTCACTTTAAAGATGAGCACCCTGACGAGCTACATACCTTTAACATATCAGTAGCTATCACTGATGAATTTATGAAACGCTATAAAGCTGGTGATCCTGAAGCTAGAGCTAGAATGCGTGAGATTGCTGAGTCTTCTCATAAGACAGGTGATCCTGGTGTCTTCTTTATAGATAATGCTAATAAAGATAACCCTACGCCCTGGCTTGGTCGTCTTGAAGCTACCAATCCATGTGGAGAGGTTCCTCTATATCATGGGGAAGCTTGTAACCTTGGCAGTATAAATCTAGGGCATTATGTTAAAGCTGGCGGCATTGATTATTTAGATATGGAGTGGGCTAAACTTAAAGCAGATATTACACTTGCTGTCAAAGCTCTTGATAATGTGATAGATGTTAACGATTTTCCAGATCCTATTATATCGAAAGCAGTAGCCCTCACTCGTAAAATAGGTCTTGGCGTGATGGGCTACGCTGACGCTTTAGCTATTATGGGTATAGAGTATGATTCACAAAGAGCTGTTGATTGGGGATCAAAAATCAGTCTGTTTATTCAAGATGTTGCTGATAAGGCTAGCTATGATTTAGCAATAGAAAAAGGTATCGCGCCAGCCTTTAAAAACTCTCCAGATAAGAATATTCCTATGCGGAGAAATACTACCCGTACCTGTATTGCGCCTACTGGTTCTATATCACAGCTAGTAGGATGTTCGTCAGGTATTGAACCTTTTTATGAACTGGAATATACTCGTACTATGTATGATAAGGGAATACCTGTTGAGCTTCATGTCAGAGAGCCTGTTCTAGACCTTCTGCAAGAACATGGTTTAAATCTACCTAAAACAGCACATGAGGTTTCTCCTAAGTGGCACATTGCACATCAAGCCGCGTGGCAATCTAATGTCAATCTAGCCGTAAGCAAGACTATCAACCTACCAGAGACAGCCACGGTCAAGGAAATCGAAGCTAGTTTTGTGCATATGTGGGAATTAGGTTGCAAAGGTGGAACATGCTATCGAGATAAAAGTCGAGATGTCCAGGTTCTTAGTAAGAATAGACAAGTTGTAAAGGGTCAAGTAGCAAATAACAGGAGGTTACGCCTACCGGACGAGAGAAAGGCGATAATCCATAAATTCAGAGTGGGAGAACAAGAAGGATATATTGCTGCTGGAATGTATGATGATGGCACACTAGGAGAAGTGTTTATTAAGATGGCGAAGGAAGGTTCTACTTTACAGGGCTTGTCTGATGCACTAGGCATTTCAACATCACTGCTCTTACAAAATCAGGTTCCTATTGGCAGTATAGCTCCCAAGTATATAGGAAGTCGGTTTGAACCCGCTGGTATGACTGACAATCCAGATATACCTATCACTACATCTTTAATTGACTATATCTTTAGATGGTTGTATATGAAGTTTGGAAACGGTGATAAGATGCAGATAGTAGCAGGTTTATTCTGCCCAGATTGCAATAGTGAATTGATATATCAAGAAGGCTGTCTGAAGTGCAGAAATAAGGCTTGTGGCTATGAAAAGTGTGGCTAGTGAGAGTGATAAAGATAAAACCCTGTCTCTGTTAAGAGCCTATCTGCTGAATATGCAAACGCAGATATTAACCTTTAGTGATAAAATGAATACAGAGATCAATGGATTAGTATTCGAGATAGACAAAGTAATACCAAGAAAGGCGGAACAGGAGCAATAGATTAACACCTCTATACGGAGCAGGCTTACTGTGATTGGCCGCTGTGATGTTCATTGCTGCACCCCCGCTAATATGAATATAATAGGTAAGGTTACAGGGAAAAAGGAGAGCCTGCTCCGTATAGAGCTGTTAAGTAAAAAGGAGGAAGAAGATATGTCCAGAATGGTGGATCGCGTAATGGGAGTTCGATGTAAAGGATGCGGTAAGCGTAAGCCTCTTAGCCAATTTGTCGGTTGTGCTAAATGTGGTGAAGCTTATTGCAGCGTTTGTACTGCTGGAGGGCCAAACTCTAGAATTTGTTCTCCTTGTGAGGACAAGATACATAATCCTACCATTTCTATCACTCACGGAGAGGCCGAAGGTGGTCGGCGGCAGGAGGCTAATTAATGGCTGAGACGTGGCTGAAGTCCTGCATAAAGGTTCCGTATCCTAATCCTTTAAGTCGTCTTGATCAGTATGGCTCTGGTGTTCCTAACGGCAGCAATCCATACGGTAACTCTATGCAGTTCATCGTTAATCACGTCGTTGCTGGAATGTTCTCTAGTGGCAATCAGCCTCATAATGTAATGTCATCCAGGGGTAACTCTTGGCCTATTACTCTCTTTAGAAGTGGTAGAGCTGAACAGCACTTTCCATTAGAAGCGATGTGTTGGCACGCTGGAGCGAAGGCTAACTATAGAGGTATCGGCATCGAATGGGAAGGTGACACTAATCATTCAGGCCCTACTGCTGCACAAAAAGCTAAAGGCATTGAAGTAGAGTCTGAGATTGCTCGATTCCGAGGTTGGGCTAGCGTCAAGAAAGGTGTGACTGGATTCGAGCACAATTACTTCATGAACACTGGCTGCCCTGGCTTTCCTATACCTTGGTCTGCACTTGAAACAGGAACTAAAGTCCAAACATCTCCTGGTATCTGGCCTGATGTTAAACCAGTTAGTGCAGAAGTAACTCTATACAAAGATACTAACCTTGTACAGCTACCAAGTATGATCTTTGTCAAGAAATTAGTGAAGGGAACTAAACTGCTTGTCAGTGGCCTTTGGAAAGATTCTCACTATCTGACAAAATATTCTTTCGATAAGAGAATTTCTAATGGCTTTGCTAAGAGTGCAACTATTCCGCCTGCTCCACCACCACCGCTTCCTCCACCGTCATTTTGGGATGACGTAAAGCAAATTAGTCAGTCTGTGACTCTATATAAGGACACTAACCTTGTTGCACTACCTGGAGCAATTACAGTTATAAAGAAGCTAGTTAAAGGTACAAAGCTGGCTGTTAAGGGAGTATGGAACAACACATATTATCTTACTGTATACTCATTCGATAAGAAGATTCAAAACGGATTCGCTGTCTCTGCTACAATTCCTCCTCCCTTACCGGAGCCTATACCAGAGCCTGATTGTTCTGCACAAGAAGCAGAGATAGTTCTATTAGAACAGAGGATAGTTGAGTTAGATAAGGCAAATACTGATCTTACCCTGACACTTAAAGAGGCAGAGCGTGATACTGCAGCTCAAATTATGGAGGTTAATAGGCTTGAACTTGAAGCCGTAGAGGTTAAAAAAGCAATAAAATTCCTAATTGACTACTCTAGTTAGTACAGGAGGTTATTATGGCTCCAGAATTTGACGAAAAAACGTTCTACGAAGGTACTCCTAAGCGTTTGTCTCTTACGGGTTCTACAGGAACTAATATCTTGCAGGACGGAGGTATACGTGCTGCTTTTCTAGCTATACCCTCTGGTATTCTATTCTTTCTCCAAATAGAATACGAGATTCTGTCTACAAATGGATATGCTGCCTTAGTAAGTCTTATGGTTCCAGCAGGTGTCCTAACCTGGGCTTTCTTTGATAAATTTGTAAGGTTTAATAATTCATAATGGGCAGCGCAGCCCATGCCATAATTCATGGCGAAGACCTAAGAATCACCATAGTATCTTGTGGTCATAATTTAGGATGTGGCTGCGCGGGTATATCTGACTGCTGCTTTACTTGTCCTCTAATAATTTGCCGATTTGATAAAAAGGGTGGAGTAAGAGAAATACGGAATACGTCTCGGAATCAGGAGATAGTCAGAATGAGGAGACTAGGGAAAACAGTAAATGAAATAAGTAGCCACTTTGAATTAAGTAAAACCGCGATATCAAGGATTCTGAGAAAGAATAATGGGCGACTGGACTAATTCAGATGGTAGAGTTAGACTTCTGCATGGTGACTGTATGCAGCGTATGGAAGAACTACCGTCTAATTCTATTGATGCTATAGTAACTGATCCGCCATATGGTCTTGGCTTCATGAGCAAAGAATGGGACGATATATCTAAGATTAAACTGTTTCATCACAAGTGGGCTGTTCCTGCTCTGCGAGTCCTGAAACCTGGAGGTCATATACTGTCCTGTGGTGGTACAAGAACTTATCACAGAATGGTTGTAGCTCTTGAAGATGTAGGGTTTGAGATACGTGACTGTATTCTCTGGCTCTACGGCTCTGGCTTTCCCAAGAGTCAGGATATAGCTAAAGCCATAGACAAGAAGCTTGGAGTTAAATCTGAAGTAATAGGTACTCAAACTCTTCCAGACCATAGAGGAGATAATTTTAAACAGGGTAAGAGAGACTATACACCTATAGAACACGAGATTACTAAAGCTACTAGCGATGAGGCTAAGAAGTGGGAGGGTTGGGGAACAGCTCTTAAGCCAGCAGTAGAGCCTGTCTGTCTAGCACGAAAACCCTTGAAAGAGAAGACTGTAGCCAGTAATGTAATGCATCATGGTACAGGTGGGTTAAACATAGATGCTAGTAGAATAGGTGAAGAAGATAATGGTCGTTATCCTTCTAATGTTATCCTAGACGAAGAAGCTGCTGCGCTGCTAGATAATCAAGCCGATCCTACACAATCCAGACGTGATGTATTAACCAGTAAGCCTGGACAGATATATGGAGGCGGTGATGGTTTACCAAGCTTCACTGGTCTTTACGGCTTTGATGATTCTGGTGGCCCTTCCAGATTCTTCTATACGGCTAAGGCGTCTAAAGCTGAACGTAAAGGTTCTAATCATCCCACGATAAAACCGCTAGACTTAATGAAGTATCTAGTAAGATTAATAACGCCTCCAGGTGGCACAGTCCTTGATCCCTTTGCAGGTTCTGGAACGACCCTTGAAGCAGCATACCAATTAGGATTTAATGCTATAGGCATAGAAATGGATATAGAGAATCTGACAACGATTATACGCAGACACGAGCAGATGGCAATGAGGTTAGAATAATGCCCATAGACGAAATTGCGGCATTTAAAGAGTGGAAGCAGGACAAAGGAAATATAACGCTGCAAGAAGCCGTAGACTCTTTTGAAGATGGACAAACCGTAGATGCCTATACAGCTGCTGCAGTTTTGGTGCTGACACAGTTAATCGGTCAACTCCCTCCAGATACACAATTGCGAGAGATAACAGTATAGGAGTAAGAAAGGAAAAGCTATGTTAGAAACTATGGGGTCAGTAAGAAAAATTGCGTTGGCTGCTTTAGTTATTGAATTACATGACGACGGAACATACACTATTATAAAGAACAGATTCTCTTCTGATACTCGTATAAATCAGACAGTTCTTGTTAGTGAAGAAGGAATAGTTAAGAAGCAAAAGAGAGGATAGATATGGCTGACTTATATCTGAGTTTAAATCATAACCAGTACAAGAAGCTTGAAGAGCAATTAAGGAACTTCAAGAATATAGAGACTACTCATACTACAGTAGATCAACGCTTCTACCATAAGGCTTTCAGATTAGATATGGGTGATCTTGTCTTAGAAATTCAAGGGCCAAGAGTAATGGCTCCACCGATAGCTGAAGGTGTAATAGAACCCATGAATCCAGACGACTCAATTCCAAAAAGATAATGGACAGCGATCAAGTAATGCTCCATGCTCAGTACTCAGGTAAGGAGCTTCTGGCTAATAAACCTCAAGACCAAAATATACCTCTTACTTCTGCCATTTTGTCTTATGAAGTTGGAGACTTTATAAGATGCTCTCTAAATCAACATTGGGGCGGAGTTAGAGGATATCATGGAGAAACAAAAATTGCACTAGCAGATACGATTACTATGTGTCGTCTCTTAGCAGCTATCTTAAACATAGACGTTTGGGATGCTCTGAGAGTAGGAGAGGAGCGATATATGGAAGCCATGTCTATTAAAGAGACTCGTAAAGATGGTGTAACAGGACGACCAGAATGAGTCTATTGGAAGTGTTAATACTTATAGCTATATTCTTGTGCGCTATACCTGTTTCTCTTGCAATAACAGCCATTCTTTTATCTCCTATAGTATTAATTATGGTACTTATAAATAAGGTTATGCACAGAAGTAATTAGAGTTCTCTGGTGCGCGGGGTGGCCGCGTAGGGGTCGTCGGTGTCAGGGTAATACCTGCCCCACGCTCCAGAGCGCTTTAGTAAGAAAGGAGACCAAGCATGGCAAAAGAACAGTGCTGTTTTATAGGTGAAGCTGGAGATGAACGCCCTAGCTGCCAGTTAGACGCTGAGTGGAGAATTGATGGTGAGGGGTTTGAACATGAGACTTTCTCATGTACAGATCACGTAGGTAGCTTGCTAGGAGATTCGTCTGTGTATGTAATAACTCGTATAGAATCAGATGAGAATAATCATGGATAGTCACCACACAGAAGCGGAAATACAAGCTGCTTTTCAAAGAGCTCCAGGGATTCTCAAAGAACTAACAGAGCTAGGAGCCGACTTGCCTTATTTCGTTCTTTTCGAAGATGCTAGTGGAGAACTGGTTCTCGGTAGTGGCACAGTACTAAAAAAGGTAGTTGATCGAGCTAAAGAGCTTGTCCACTCTGAACGATTTAAGCCTTGTCTGCCTTGTCTGGATAATGCTCTTGATGATAAAAAAACCCCTCACTTTCATAAGATAGCCATTCAATTCTGTTGTGGGCTAGTCAATCATAGCTATACAAAAGAAGGAGGATAAACCATGCTCCAATCATATGAGACAGCCCATTTTGAAGATAAGAATACTGGTTTACCTTTAGGCGGCTTCGCAAAAGCCATAGGTATAGATATACAATTTCAGTCTGGGCCTCTTCAGGTAGATGGTACTCGTAAAGAACCAGAAGGTGCCTTCGTTGAGACTCTTATTGCTATAGTAGTAGATAGACTCCAGTATTACCAGAATGTAGCTAACAAGAGATTCAGGTGCAGAGAAAATAGTCTTGCTATTACACATTTACAGGAAGCACTGCACTGGCTGGATCATAGAACTAAAGACAGAGAAGACAGGGGCGTAGAAGGCACACATAAACCATGATGAATAAAGCATTAAATATACTCTGGTTCGTTGTTGTAGGAACATACTGTGTATGGTATACTGTACAGTGGGTTATGGGATAGGTATAATATTGAAGAAACTATTCTTCTTTGTCATATTTGTATATGCAGCACTATGGATTGTCGGTCAACTTCAAGAACTAATACTGTGACATCAAAAACACTTCTTAAAAATAAACAAAACTGTCCTAATATCAAAGAGCATACACCTTACCCTGATGGATATATACAGTGGCACTCATGGGCACACGAAGCTAACAAGACCCATCGACAGATTCGCTGCAGTGGTTGTAACAGATTTACTATATGGATTCCACGCAAAGGACACAAAAACACTGAATTAAAGTCTATTAGTAAAGGTTGCCTAACATGTTAAAATACGAAGTTACTGAGGATAAACTATATCCTGGTGATTGGCGAGCAGAGGCCACAGACTATGAGAGTGAGGGAGAATGTTACGTCGTAATCTTTGCTGGCCCACAGGCTGAAAAGCGAGCTAGAGAATACGCTGAGTTTAAAAACAGTCAGTGACTTCTATGTGGGGGAGGGCTATCCTCGGCACCGATGACCCCTGGCTGCTTCGGGAGGGGCAGTGGAGATAGATTTTCGGGTTCTGGAGAGGGGCCGCGTAGCGGCCCGAAGACAGTGAGGTATTTTTATGAGGGTGTATATCGCTGGCCCATATACTAAAGGTGATGCTGCTCTACATATACGCCGCATGATTATGGTTGCAGAGCGTATAGTAGAAGCAGGCCATACGCCTTTTATTCCTCTTCTTTATCATCTTTGGCATTTAATGTCTCCTCATGAATATGGTTACTGGATGACTTTAGATCATGCATGGATTGAAGCTTGTGATGTTCTTCTCTGGCTTGATGGAGAGTCTACTGGAACACAAGAAGATGTAGGCATAGCTGAGCATCTAGGCGTAGCTGTTTATTCAGAGGAAGAGTTTTTTACTTGGATTGCAGGACGTAAGACAGGAGATTCTAAGACACTTGACAAGTAACCAGATATATGTTATGCTTTTCTTATGAGTGTAGAACTTGATCCTAGTTGTGAGCACAGAAAACTGCAGTGCTCAGTAACATATTCATCTGACCGTCAAGAGGATAAAGCTATAGTCTCTTGTAAGCGTTGTGGCTTTAGTGTAGAAATAACAGATAAAATGCTCACAGATGACACAATTAAGTATGAATTCAATCTTGCTGTGGCTAACTTACGGAAGGGCCGACAGATTTTCACTGGTAGTCTGGGCGGCAACGGACACGTCTCTTAGTAGTAGAAAAACGGGGGCAGATCTCATAACATGTCAATGAAAAATCAAGGTGGGAAAACACCCTATAGGATTTTTTCTCTTAGGTTCCAAGGTAGAAAAGCCTTAATACGATTTTCCCCGCCGTGGTCTATGCTAAGTATGAGTCATGTTCCTACTACCCTACGGGTATATAAGTTCCCCGTGGCTATAAGTTCAGACTAAATTACAGTAGGAAGCATTATGCCACGAAGACGTGTTAATTGGAATATGGGGAAGATGTATGGCCGTGGATGGCAGAGAGGCATAGCTGAGACTGAGGCGGATTATAAAGAGTGGTATCATTTAGACGGAATTACTTATCCTGAATTATATAAGCTTCTTATAGATAAAGGAAGAGTAGCTCTACGAAATAATAAGTATCCAATGGTGATGCTGATTTTATCTTTAGTTAAAGAGGAAGAGTTCTATTATATTCTTCCTATAAGCCAGAAATTTATGTGGTCAAGGATTGATGGATTGTCTAGCGGTAAACATGTACGAATTGTGTGGCAAGGATTTCAAGCTCAGATCTTACTTAGAAAGCTTCTCCGATATATGCCAGATGGCGATATGAAACAGAAGACTCTTAAGGCTCTTAGATGGGTTCCTAAAGGAGGGAAAAGTGTAGTAGATGAACCGTTAGATAAACCAGAGGATGTTTCGATTTGGTAGTGATGGCAAGAAGGAGAAGATGATGCCACCTGATCAGCAAGATGCTTGGGAAACGGAAACGCTAACACCCGTTAACGATGCAGAAGTTACTATCGTTGATGCTTACTTTGAAGAGGGGAAGTTTGGCACACAGTTAGTTTGGGTAATGCGAGTAGATGTGCCACATGATCCAATTAATATCCCGTTTGAAACTTTCAAGGGATGGTTCAGTTGTGGCAAGGATTGGGTTATTCAGGATGCTGGTGCCAGTATAACTAAACCTACGTCTGATCCAAGTAAGCCTGCTAAGATTCATGCTTCTAGTAACTATGGTAAAATCATGGATCGTGTGTTGAAGATTGGTGTAGACATGCGTGGACGTGGCCTTCCAACAGAGGCTAGGGTATGGAAGGACTTACGATTCCACATGCAGAGAGAAGTAGTAAAGTATACAGATCTGCCAACTGCAGAGGGTGGAACAATGGATAGAGAGGCTTCTATCCTGTTACCTGTTACTCATCTTCCTGCTTTAGGTGGAGCAGTTCCTGTACCAATTGTTGCACCAGTTGAAGCGGCTGCGCCCGCATCTGCGCCTACAGCTCCAGTGTCAACGCCATTACCTGTTGATGGATCAATAGAGTCTCATCTGATCTCTGTTATCCTTGGTAAGAGTTCTGTCATCGAGGGTAAGCAGGCTGCAATGCGTGATCCTAGGATTGCAGCAGATGATGCTATCAGTTCTCGGATTCTAGAGAATCAACTTATTGAGTCTTACTTCGAGGGTGATTCTCCAGTTCTTGTTATAGCTGATGGGAAAATCGCAAAGGCCAGTGGTTAGCAATTAGATTTATGCTGAAAGAACGTTCTGTTGTAGCAGGAAGGTGAAGGCGATTGAGGTCGTCCTTCTGGCGGCAATTGTTTTCTAGTGACTATCCGATAGCTAGGATATTAGCTGCTATAGTTTAAATCGCGGTAAAAACCAAGCATAAAAGGAGAAGATTATGCCATTCAAGATTAGTGGTGTCGAGTTAGTTAGACGACTTAGAACAAAAGTGCCAGAATATAAAACTATGGCAGAGCATTGTACTCAACATGCTAAAGAGATTAGAAAAAAAGTTGACGAGATTTCTGGTATATCTGGACATGGTAAGATGCAGATTATGCCTGATCCTGATGAGATCTGGCGAACTCGCGCAGAATCGTGTAAAGCTAGAGCATCTGATCTTATGTGGCTTAGTGATTCTATAACTGAAGATCAGGTACATGAGGTTACTGCTGAAGAAATGTTTAGTTTGGGTATTATAGGCGTGTTGAGTCTCGGTTTCGAGTCAGAGGACAATAACGAGGATTAGCAATATGTTAAAGTTAAAGGATGAAGGGGTTGTTCTTGAAGAAGATTGGGGTTGGCCTGTTAGCATTGTTGAGATGGTTGAGAACGAAGAATCTCTTTTCTGGATGGTCTGGTGTGCTGCCAAAAATGGTGATCGTTCTTGCGAATGTCAATCTACTCCTCCTGTAGGAACAGGAGCAACAAAAGAGTCTGCTCTTGAATCGTGGCGGTTTATTCATTTTGAGAGGCGTTATCAGGGACGGAGGCGACAATGAGCGCGATGCAAATTGACATACTGGATGCGTTTCCTCGCTCATTCTGTTTAGTTCGGAAAGAGGATAAAACAGGTGTCTCTGGTACGGGCATCGTAGCTGGTGGCGTCCTGTTTCCAGACGGCGTTGTTGCCCTTCGCTGGTATGGTGATTGGCCTACAAGTGTAGTGTTTCACGATAGGGGTATTGAGGCAGTTGAAAAGATACATGGTCACGACGGAGCTACCGAGATAGTTTGGCTACCCATATAAGGTATCGTAATGGTTTTAGAAGAAACTAAAGAAAGAACAGTTCATCATAACCCACCTCCCTTTTTCGGATATTGGACTTCTTCACAATTAGGTTGCGAGCGACGTTGCTTTCTGATTGCGCGAGGTATCGAAGGTGACTTTGTTGAGATGGCTGTTACAGATGAGGGTCGGCTACACGAAGATGATGTAATAGCCAAGCTGCAAGTTAAAGGTATTATTGTCTATGACAGACAGGTAGAATTAAGACATCCTACTCTTCCTTTGAGGGGTCATCCAGATGGAAGGGTTATCGTATCTCCTGAATTAGCTGCAGCAATCTTGTCAGCTGACACGTATCTTCTTGATGTGAAGAGTATGGACAGAGCCTTTTATCTGAAGGCTATAAAAGATTTTAAGGGTAACTTTCCGCATTTGTATAGGCAGCTACAGGGATATTCATTAATGTCTGACGATCATGAATCTATCTATGTACCTATTAAGAATAGAGCAACAGGTGAGATTCATGAATTAGTTCTTGCACCCGATGAAGAAGAGTGGATCAAAATAGAAACCATGATAACTCTTCTCAGTAATGCTAACAGTGACCCGAACTTTGATTATAAATATCTGCATTGTCCTTCTGCTGAATCTATATCTGGAAAGTATTGCTCTTATCGCAATGTAGGCATGTGTGAGCATCAGACTAATATTCCTGATGTTACTGATGCTGAGGTTGTTCAAGCTTTGTCTTCTTACGAAGAAGGCAAAACTCTTAATAAGCAGGGTGAAGAGCGTAAAGATAGTGCTAAAAAGACCATGATAGCATATCTTAAAAATAATGGTGTAACAAGTATGAAGATTGGGAATAAAATTGTTATGGTAACTAAGGAAGGTAGGCGCTCTTGTGATCTTGATAAATTGAAGGAGTTAGCTCCTGATATATATAAGCTAGTGGCAGAAGAGACACCTTATGAGAAATTTCAAACTAGATGATGTCTGCTTTGCTTGACAATATTGCAGATGTATGTTATAAAGGAGATAGAGGTAAAGGAGAAAGTGAGTGACTAGAGAAAGAATAATGTTAGGGGGAGAGTCAAAGTCTGGCAAGACTTTCTCCTGGCTTACTATTGCACGTAGTAATCCTAACTCTCAGTTCTTTGTTGCAGAACCAGATGATGGTGTAACTAAAGTTCTGGAACTGGAGTATCCTGATGTAGCAAAGCAGGGAAATGTTCACGGTGCTCATAAAGGCCCAGACGGATTATGGTTGCCACCTGAGTTTATCTCTAATAACTGGCAAGATGTACGCCATTTTGTTGCTGGCTTGAAGAGTCTTCGTGAAGCAGGAGAACTTAGTCCTGACGATTGGATTATTATAGAGGGTATGGACATTATTACTCGTATAATCCGGTCTGAGTATATTGCAGATACTAATAAAGTGGATTCTAAAACGAAGGCGATAATGGCAGATCCCTGGGAAGCTATTAAGACGAAACGTGCTAGAGGCGCTCCTGTTCTAGAGCCATCTGATCATGATGCGATTAATTATGAATACGAAGGGCAGATGACCACTCTGGTCTATATTATGCCCTGTAATATTCTTGCTACAGCTGGTATTGAGAAGATTCACTTCGACTCTAAATTTATGGATGAAGACATGAAACAGTTTTATGCATCTATGGGTACTGGCTTTAAGCTAGAAGGTCATAAGCGTAATCCTCGTATGTTTGATACGATAGTTTATCTGTATGTGGGTTCTGAGTATCAGATGGAAGTTCTTGGAGACAGAGGTATAGGCAAACAGGCTCGCCGAAAGAATACAGATTTCTGGTTGGAGCTAGAGCGATCTAGAACAGCTATACTCGCAACAAAGAATAATAAAGGTGAGAAATAATGACTGTATTCTCTAGGGCGTGGATGTTGCTCGAAGATCGTATAGACAGTAAAACTTCATGGGGTAAGAACGAAATAAGGAATGAAATGTTTTTGAGTCTGCGTGATGCTGCTTTAGAAGAAGACAAGAAGGAAGATACAAGTGATGGCTTTGATGATCTTCTTAAGCAATGCTTAGTTTGCGGAGCGCGGGGTGTTAATATGCTAATCTATCGTTGTACAGGTATAGATAGTGATGGCTTTCACAAAATTCAGTAAGGTATAAAGGAGGTATATTATAGCTTGCTCAGAACGGTAAATCAGGATGCTTCTGTGAACTTAGAAGTAGGACATTCGCCGTCTTCTGTGCGCCTGAGCAGTCCAACTTGATTCGTCACAAGATTGGGCTTTTCTGTTGAAGTTCATTCATTCAACAATATTTCAACAGAGAGTAATGGAGATTTCAGGATAAAGAGTCTGTCCTGACAGTAAAGGATGAATAGCTGAATTCTGAGCAAGCTATAATATGTCTTCTTGAGATTAGATGTGGTAGTTAGGAGGTACAGCATGTGGTTACTGCAAAGGAGAAAATACTAGACTTACCGCGACCGCTCACTGATAATCTATCTGATATTGGTGACGACTTAGGCGTTAGTAGACAGTATGTTCATCAGGTTGTAACTGAAGAAAAGATACCTTATGTAGTCAGAGGTATAAAAGAAGAAAAGATTTGCTTAAATTCTGAATGTACTAATTTAACCTCTTATCCAGACAGAGACGCCTTTTGTGACTTATGCAGTCCAAACTCATATGAACTGAGACGTAAAGGAGAATGGGTAAAGTGTACTCTTTGCAAGAAGCAAACTTATCGTTGCCAGTCAGAATTAACAAGAACTAAAAAGATTTTCTGTAGCACAGAATGTTACAACAAATTTAGACAGATTAAATAATATTATGGTCACTGTGATGTATCATCCGACTGAACCCTATGAAATTAAAAACGACTTCGGTGACATAGGTATGTCTAATCCTAATCTTCCTACTGACTATGGTTGGTTTGTTAGTGGCCGTAAAACGTTAGTTGAACGCAAACATATACCACAGGACTTACTAGCTTCCATGAATGATGGGCGGTTGGCTAGAGTAACTCAGCTACTTATTCAGAACATAGAAAATGGTGGACGTAGTTATTTTCTCTTTGAAGGATTTATGCGCTGTAATAGCAGTGGTTTTATTCTTAATCCAGATAGACCTAGTGGGTGGGAGATAGATAAAGTCTCTGGTATAATTTCTTCTATCCAAGCATCAGGTATAGAATTACTTCTGAGTCCTAGCATTAAAGAAACAGCTTTAGTGCTTATTAGTCAGATGCGATGGGAGATGAAGGGAGAGCACAAAAGTACTCGTACTCGGCCTGGGCCTGCAGGTGATGGATGGGGAAAGCCTAGTTACTCACCGTATATGCTTTGGGCTTATCAGGGCTTTCCAGGTATAGGTGCAGAGATAGCTGAAATCTTGTATAACGCTGCGCCTACGTTTGAGGATCTGTTAGGTATGTCTATTAAAGACTTTAGTGAGCTAAAGCGATTTGGCAGGAAACGCAGTGAAGGTCTGTATAAGTTTCTGCATGAGGGTGTATTATAATGGCTTGGGCAATTCATCTACGAGATAAGAATACATCTGGCTTATCTGTGTCAGTAGCATGTACGATTCCTGGTTCTGGGATTCCTCGTCGTGTCCCATTCGGACATACGACAACTGATATTTCTAAAGTAAATTGTCAGCATTGCCTGAGAGCTAGCTTAGATGATAACTCAGAAGCCTAAAGTTAGTATCAGAATAAAGATAACAGGTATACGAGAAAAAGCTAAGTGGGGACACTCTCATAAGCAGGACATCGGTAAAGAAGGTGTCATCATAGATTGGGTGGATAAGAAGGATTCGAGAGTCTGGATACCACAGATAATTCTCTATGATGGTAAAGGAACAGTTGTTTACGGAGATAAGGTATGGTGGAAAAGAGTGTAAATGTTTTGAGTGCTTATGTGATAGCGCTGCAGTATCGGTTGGGGCCATACGGCTTGGCGCTTATTGGCATTCGCACAAAGGAGGAGCTGAGGCAGTGGCTAAAGATGAAGCGCCTGTAACCTTTAACCTCCAAGCGGCCAGGGCGCGGTGCGAGGCGGCGAAAGGAATACGGATGAGTGGGCTGAGTGTCGAAGGAGGCGAATGATGGCGCTTAAACCTGGTGGCGGACAGGTCACCATCTGCGAGCAAATCGTGGAGGATTTGCCCAGCGGCCTGACGCTGTTATTTGAGAAGATGCCGTCAGGCCTCACGAAACTGTCTATCTTCGGTGATCTACCCTACGGTAATAGGGAGATCATCTTTAACGAAGATGGGGCGGAAGCGGGCGGCGGGACGTGTTTACGGGGAGACTGTCACCCCTCTTGGCTGAGAGAAGTGGAGGCGAATAATGGGTGACAAGACTGTAACCGTAACTATTCCCCGTGTCGCGGCGGAGCAGATGGTGGCGGCATTGCGCTGTGAGAGCGTGAAGCTGAAGACAAGCCCGAACTGCCTTGCGGTGCCTCGCTATCCGTGCTCATCATGTGCCGCACTCGCCGCTCTCAAAGAGGCTCTCCGTGCTTGACCTACCCGCGATAAAGAGGCTGTGCGAGGCGGCGACGGAATGAGTGGGGCTGCCCTTCGAGACCGACAGGGGCGTTTCCACCGACACGGTGAATG
>LAZR01000443.1_pt1 | contig 34766 bp, 35 predicted proteins | sample 329461 | NCBI WGS metagenome assembly LAZR01 (sample SAMN03002196, study PRJNA259156) | marine sediment metagenome | biome: sea floor; feature: Hydrothermal impacted sediments; material: marine sediment; isolation source: Loki non-amplified sample from Loki's castle hydrothermal vent sediment ...
TTTCATGCAGAATCTCCCTGCAAATAGCTTACGGAAAATTCTACTTCTGATCACCGCTGTTTTTCGGGGGGATTACCCGTCGAGCGCACTCTCGAAGCAGTTGCTATGTACGGCGGTATATTCCAGTGCGATGGCTTTCACATTCCGGATGCCCAACATACCCAGGACGGCTCTTAAGTAAGGCTCCTGAAAATTCATTGGAGCGTATGCCTCCCCCGATTGGTAGCCGTAGCCACCTCGCACTAGCATCAGGTAAGTGGATTTATTGCTCAACAAGCCCATATAAGGGCTCTGTGGAGTGTCGGGCACCAGTTTTGTCGTGACACCGATCCGCACGATCTGATCAATGTAAGCTTTCAACGTACTGGGTACGGACAAGTTGTGCATGGGGCAACCGATAACGATGGTCGTTGCATTCTTTAGTTCAGCGACCAGAGCATCACTGATCTCAAGAGCGGTTCTTTGATCCGGAGTCCTTGCTTCCTCAGATGTAAAAGCGGCGCTTATCCATTGCTCATCCACATGGGGAACCGGTCTGCGGCCGAGATCGCGCTCGACAACCTTACCGTCCGGGTTGTTTGTAGCCCACAGACGGGTAAAGCGTGCCGTCATCTGACGGCTGTATGATCCGTCGCCCTGGGGGCTGGCATTGATAACAAGCAAATTTTCCATTTTGTGTCCTTTCCAGCCTGCGATAGGAGTATTGATTCCATGATACTAGGTAAAGGTTCAGCAAAAAGAACCATGAATGGCTATTTACAGTGTACCATTCACGAGCAACTTTCTAGCTCTCCGCCATCTTGCTTCAAACGCAGCCCTAATCTTTTTCCGTGAGTTACCCCCTATGGATGATTTACGCATAGAACTGAACCGCCAGGCAGGAACGTCTTTGGTCGAGCAGATTGCCACGGCCATTGGCAGATCCATTTCCGAAGGGCGCTTGTACTCCGGGGCTCGTCTGCCCTCGTGGCGTGATCTCAGCGCCCAACTTGGGATCTCGCGCGGTACGGTAAAATCGGCGTACGAAAGGCTGATCGATGAGCAATTGCTGGTCGCGCGTGGCGCGGCGGGTACATTTGTCGCAGATCAGCTACCGATTACACATCCGGCTGATACCAGTGACTTACGGGGGCCGTTACCGGAATTCTACCAGCACCCATTCGGCGCTCCGGCCATGGTGTTCCAGGTTGGAATACCCGCCCAGGACGTTTTCCCCTACAAGGTATGGTCGCGAATTGCATCGGGAGCAGCACGCGAGGCTGCCATGGCCTCTGTAAGCTATCCGGACCCACGTGGGGAGCCAAGCTTACGCGCCGAAATTGCAGCCTATTTATCGGTAGCGCGAGGTTTAGTCTGCTCCCCCGCCCAGATCATCATTACCTCTGGATACGCCGGCGCACTTGGGTTGATCATGCATGCGCTTGACCTAAAGGGAACATCCGCATGGACGGAAGATCCGGGCTATCCAATGACGCGAACCGCTCTGAAGATGGCGGGGATTGAACCTGTCCCGGTCAGAGTAGATGAACAGGGACTCAATGTTGACGATGGTTTGAAGCGCGCGGCCAATGCGGCGCTGGCGGTCGTAACAGCCAGCCAGCAGGCGCCATTGGGGATGACATTGTCGCTGTCACGGCGTCACCAATTGCTCGAATGGGCGGCCACACGCGGCAGTTGGATTATCGAAGACGACTATCTGAGTGAATTGCAGCTAGCCGGCCGCGCCGCTCCAGCTCTGGCATCGCAGGACAGTTGTGGCCGCGTCATTCATACTGGCACTTTCAGCAAGACCATCAGTCCGGGTCTGCGTCTCGGGTTTATTGTAGTGCCTCCGGCACTGGCAAATCGGGTTGGCGATGTTGCCGCTGCTCTGGCCCCAGCCAGCTCGATAGCAAGCCAGAGAGCGCTCAGCGAGTTCATGCGAAAAGGGCATTATCTGCGACATTTGCGTAGGATGAAACGAACCTACAACGCCCGGCACGCTTCTCTTCAGCGCGCTTTGAATGCATCGGCTGAAGGTAGAACGATGGCTGGTTTGGCGCTACTGCTTCGATTGCCGGAAGGCACGGACGACAGGGCGATTGCTGATCAGGCGCTAGAGTTTGGTCTGGCTCCCGCCCCGCTGTCTACCTGGTATGCCGACCCTACGCGGGCCCAGAGCGGATTGCTGCTAGGAATAACCAACATTCCCGACAAAGGGCTGGATGCGTACTGCAACCGCCTCAAACAACTGGTCGGAACAGGCTGGGGCCACAACGTCTAACTGGACCAAAAGGAGAATGCTGACTGATATCCAATACCCAAGCAGTTTTCTGCCACCGATGAAATGACCTAGCTATATAAGAAAGCTCGTTTGTTCTATGTAATGACATGGCTTCCTTATATTACTTTTTTTCAAAGTGACCGCTCACCAAGTTAGCCGCGTACTTCCATAGACTAACGGCCCCTTTCCGAATGACGGAACCATATTTCTCTTGAACCTGCTGGTGCGTCACATTCGCCTCATTCCAAGTGCCGCCATCAGTAGCGATGTTTTGGATCAAAGGCTGCAACCTATCAAGTGCCTTTGCAAACACTGCGTCACCAGACTTTCCCTCTTCAAACTCGACCCATAGGCTTCGAAGATTTTCGGCTTGAGCTTTTGGCAATAAACCGAATATTCGGCTGGCGGCGGCTATTTCCAATTTTTCCTGTGCGTCCAAATCGACAGCTTCATGAAGCGGATGATCACCTGCGTCAATTTCAACAATGTCATGAATCAGCAGCATTCGTATCACGCGATTGATGTCGATATCCCGGTCGGCGTGATCGGACAGAATTAATGCATACATCGCAAGATGCCAAGAATGTTCAGCAGAATTTTCTCTCCGAGATTGATCCGTTAGCGGTGATTTGCGGACAACGCCCTTAAGCTTGTCTATTTCTCTCTGGATAAAAGGGGACAGATCTATTTTTGAAGCTCAACGCGCCGCCTGTGGCTGGGGACCTCTACCGCCCTTTCGATACCTTGCACGGATCGCGAAAAATAAATCTGGCCTATTTTCAACCTAAGCAATTGCAGTCTTGTACCAGCTATACACCCGCATCGGCGGGATATTGCGTAGCTCAAGCATACAGCTGGCGGGCGTTCCCATGATCGGGTCGGTGTATCCCGCAACATCTCGACGGAACTGATAAGCAACGAAGCGCCCGTTCTCGGCCAATGAATCGTTCACTGCCTGCGCCACGCGCGTCGCAACGGCTGGCGGCATTTTTGAGAACGGAATACCGGAAATCACTACGTCCGGCTGCTCCATGCCGTGCTGCGCCAGAATATCTGCCAAATTCTCTGCGCTCCCCAAATGATTGATGAACCGCGGATCGGCTATCTCATCAAGCAATTCATGGAAGTAAGGACTCAGCTCGATCGAGAGCAACCGCGCATCGGGGCCAACGTGCTGAAGAAAGGTTCGCGTGGTGCCGCCGGTACCGGGCCCCAGTTCGACTACCCGCTTGGCGGCAGAAAGATTCGAAGCCTCGACGATGCGCTGCTCCAGGAAACGTGAACTGGGAATGATCGAGCCCACCTGGCTCGGCTCACGCAAGAACCCTCGGAGAAAGGCACCTGGACTGGTCTTTCGAATTACCTCGGACTTAGGCCAACCACTTTCCTCCGCCATAGATCTCTCAACCTTTTCGCTTGAATTGTCATTTGTTCTACAGCGGTGGATCTAGACTCGCTGGGTCGATGCTCTTCGCCAGCTATCAAGCCATCGCCGTCTGAAGAACGAACTCCTGGGAGCGACCGTCTCGATTCGGCGGCTGAGTTGGCAGCGCGGAAAGCTTCGGTACCTTCGGGTTGAGTCGTTTGACAGCGGGAGGTTCCCCATCGTAGGTCAGCCCTCTAGCGCTAATGGCACGCTTCATGCTGGCTTATTGATATCGACAAGCATACGCCATAAGCCTGACACGCCTTGCCAGAGGATCAACATGATGAACACAAACCATACCGAACGCCGTCAATTTCCCAACATGCGCGCCCATGTGGATAGCATGATTGCGTCGGGCGCGGTCATCCTCGGCCGCAACCCGTTGAAGATCATTTATCGCGCCAAGGTCCATACGCTGTGCGGTGGCATGTTGCTGACCGAAGGCTTGGAGCTATGGCCGCTGGAGACCGAGATAGTCGTAGTCATCTGCGACGTTCCGGTGCTCGCCGAAACGGCTTGAAGGATGGGACGAATAATTAGCGGCTGAACGGGAGGCAGGCCCCGAACTGGCTCAAGTTCGCAACACGTCAACAGCCCCCCTTTTCACAGTACTCGAAGCTATTGCTGAGGCTCCCTATCAATAGCCAATTGCACCTGCCGGTAAAACGCCAGCCTCTCCTCACCCTGGTCGCCGCCCTGTAGGTCAGTTGCCTGAGGCCAGTTACCATTCGACGCGATCACCAGTTGCCGCGTGGGATCGATGAAGATGCCCTGACCGAAGATTCCCTGGGCTATATAGGCGCCATCATCGAGAGTCCACCATTGATAGCCGTAGCCCTGCCCGGGTCTGCCAATATCCGCTTGCTTGGTGGTTGCCTCCGCAATCCAGCCCTCCGGCAATATCTGCTCCCCATTGGCTATGCCACCACCCATGATGAACAGCCCGAAGCGAGCGTAGTCCCGGGTGGCAGCCTGAATGCAGCAACCGCTGATTTCATGCCCGGTGGACCCCAGCAGCCAGGTAGCGTCCTGTTCCATGCCAAAGGGTTTCCAGATCTTCTCTGACAGGTATTCCGACAGGGTCTTGTTGGCAGCCGAGCTGGCCAGCACGCCGACCAGATTGGTCTCACCGGTCTTATAGACCCATTTGGTGCCCGGCTCTGCCTCGGATTCCAGTTGGCGCATATAACTCACCGTAACATCGACGCCCGGATCGGCTTTGTGCGCGGTAAATAGCGCGACGTCGGATTGGGGGTCTGCGTAGTCCTCATTCCATTTCACACCCGATGTCATCGTCAGCAACTGCTTGATCGTGACGTTATCGTAGGCGGAGCCTTTGAGGTCGGGAATGTAGTCCGATACGGCGTCATCAATACTCTTGATGTGACCGTCCTTGATGGCGGCACCCACCAATGTCGAGGTAAAGGACTTGGCCACGGAGAAACTGGTCCATCGACCCTCAGGGCCAAAGTCCAGTCCGTACTTCTCAAGTCGAACCTTCCCATCATGGACGACAATCAGAGCCGCGGCGCGCTGCGACTCCATAAAGGCCTCGACATCCAGATCAATATCCAGCGGCGCCCCCTCCGGTAACGGATAGGCATTCTCACCGGCAGCTATGACCCGCGATTGTGAAAGGACAGGCAGCCGGTCCAAAGCCCGAAAAGCGGCATCCCGCTCCGGGGTAGACCAGAAAAGCACATTGGTATCGGTCGGCAAATTCAGGGCCAGCCTGCGCATATCCTTGTCAGCTGTTGCCCAAAACAGCCCGCATCCCACCACAAGCAAAACCATGATCGAGATGATCCATTTTTTCATGCTGACTCCCCATTTATTGTTGTACGGCTATCTTAGGGGAGCGCACAGATTTACAGCCGATGTTTTTGAGCGGATAGACGGTGGTGATTGGTTGATATGGCAATATTTTTGAATCGACAGTTTGACCCAGCGTTTGCGCTACACTGCGCCCATCTAGATAGATGGGGTAACTCTATGAAAGCGTGTGGCGTTGAAATCAACAATAATGATGTGAATGTGTGCTTGTTGTCGCTGACAGACGAGATTTTTGAGCTGCCTGATTTTCGCTCTCGACGGCTGACGTTGACGGATATCAATAGCACACGCGAACTGCGCTACTTTCAGCAGACCTTTGCCAAGCTGATGCAGGATTACCAGGTAGACCAGGTTGTCATCCGCCAGCGGCCGATGAAGGGCAAATTTGCTGGCGGCGCGGTAGGTTTCAAGCTGGAAGCGGCCATCGAGCTGATCACCGACCTGAACGTGGTAATCATGTCCACGACTGATATCAAAGAATCATTGAAGCGCAACCCGATACAGATCGAATACGCCGACACTGATCTCAAGGCTTATCAGGAGGTCGCTTTCAATACTGCCTATGCTTATTTGATGAAGGATAAATACGCCGCTAAGGATGAATAGAGGCTTTGAACGAAACAAAGGGGGCAGCTTGAACTAGCCCCTTTCCCCTACTGCTCTCGCACGCCGGGAAAATGGTACCCTCACCCGATGCGATCACAACCGGCAAGCCATACAAAGCGGTATTCAATGGGGTGAGTATGCCAACCCCCAACCAGACGCCAGAACAGCAGGCCCGCGAATCAGATAGACCACAAACTCACCGCCGCAGGCTGGGTGGTTCAGCACAACAATGCCGCCAAACCGGATACTTCAGATGCTTATATACCTTCTTGTCGCCTGTGACCGCCTTGAAGAAAAGCGGGAAAAGAAATTACGGCAGAGCCTGCCAGAACTGCAAGCAGCCTTGCAGACTTATGCTGATGCCAACACAGCCAACAACGTCACCCTGATCAATGAATGCGATAGCGACGATAGTGCAGACTGGCAACTGGGCATCACCCAGCCGGTGACCAAGAACATACACCTCAATTTTCCAGTGAGCCTGTTCAACAGCCTGGCCGAGCAATACGGCATTGACTGTGAGGTAGGGTTTATCGGCGAGGGTGTGCGCGAGCCGGTCAGCTATTTCGGTAAGCGCGAAGGCGCAGGTGAAGCTTTTCTGATCGCGGAGTATCTGGGTTTGTAAGGCGAGTCGTTGCCCGGTGAAAACCGGATGGTGGTTGAGGAAAGATAAGCCCGTCGTTTTTCTGCTTGTGCCCAAGATTTCTGGAAGGCTGGCAACTGCAGTTGAAAACGCAGCAGAGCCAGCAATGGGCTGGCTCTGCTACAGATCTACTCCTGCGGCGTCAACTTCAGCAGCGTGCCGTTGCCCCCTCGCCTACCATCTTCCAACACCCAAATGGCGCCGTCCGGACCTTGCTCAACCTCGCGTATCCGACGCTGCAGGTCAAAGCGTTCAACATCCCCGGCGCTTTCTCCATCGAACTCAACACGCACCAACCCAAGAAATGAGAGGCCGCCGATAAAACCGCTGCCTTGCCACTCAGGAAAAAGTTCGCCGTTGTAAATGATGAAGCCTGCCGGTGAAATCACTGGCGTCCAGGTGATGACGGGTGCATTAAACTCCGGACGGGTATCGTGATCGGGAATGGGACTGCCGTCATAGTGCACGCCGTTGGAGACTATCGGGTAACCGTAATTGGCGCCTTTCTCGATCAAATTCAGCTCATCGCCACCTTCGGGCCCCATCTCATGGGCCCACAACCTGCCGTCAGCATCGAATGCCATTCCAAGAATATTGCGGTGACCCAACGACCAGACCTGCGCCGCCACCTCGCCCTGATCGGTAAAAGGGTTATCGTCAGGCACGCTGCCGTCGTCGTTCAGTCTGACTATCTTGCCCAGATTGCCCGTCATGTCCTGCGCCGGGTCGAATTCCTGTCGCTCGCTGGAGCTGATCCAGAGCATCCCCTCATTATCAAATGCGAGGCGGAGTCCGAAATGACCATCGCCCGACATCTTTGGCGTTTGCCGCCAGATCACCCGTAGATCCTCAAGCTCACCGCCACCATTTTCGTCTAATGCCAGACGAGCCAGCGCTACCGCCCCACCAGAACCACCGTCTCCAGCCTCCACGTAGCTGATATAGATCTGCTGATTATCTGCGAACTGTGGATGCAGGAGCACATCACCCAAGCCACCCTGCCCGGCATGAACGACATCGGGCACACCCTCGATGTTCCCGGTTTGCCCTGTACCGAGGTCATGCAAACGCAGGTTGCCAGCCATCTCTGTCACCAGGAGTCGGCCGTCTGGCAGGAAGGTCATAGCCCAAGGAGCCTCGAACCGCGTCACTTCGGTTACCGAAAAAGCAGTATCAGAGTCTGGTGATACCACCTCGCCCTGATCAGATGCCGAAGACGGTTCTGCCGGCGCTGCCTGGACCTCAGCGGTCGGCGCGGGAGGCTGATCCGGGTTACCTGGGCTCGATGAGTTGTCGCAGGCCGTCAACAGCCCAAGGGTAGCGAGAAAAATCAGGGAATGTCTGAAAGGGACCATGAGTGCTCCTGAATGATTAATCCATTGTTGCGCCGTGACGGGCTAAGTCTACGATAGTAGCGTTACGCTCTCATGGCCACCTTCCATACTCTGACCTTGCCTCCATGCCCATGCGCCGAAACAATAAAAAAGGGGACAGATTTATTTATCAATTTTCGGACGCCCAATAAAAAAGGGGACAGATTTATTTATCAATTTTCGGACGCCCCGGTCCCCGCCGCTCCACTCTTAAACCCAGCGTCGCCTCGATTTCATCGACGAATCGCCCCGAGCCAGTCAACTGATTGCGCTGTACCGCCTGGCGGATTAGCTCGTACTCCTGATCCGGAATGCCGCTCTCAACAAAGTCCCGGTATTTGGTACGACCTTCAGCTTCCGTAATCCCTAGTGCTAGTGATTCAAAGCATGGATCATCGGCCAGCCACTGAGGGTCTACCCCGGCTCGCTGGTTGAAGCTGGACCACTCGTAATCACCCGCGTTAACAACCATTCGCGCCCGGACCGGATTCAGTTCAATGTAGCGACTGCATGCCAACAGGTATTCGTCGGTATCGACGACGCTCGACTTGTATCGCCCTTCCCAAAGAGTACCGGACCGACCTTCCAGCTTATTCCGATAGCGTGTCGCCCGAGCAGCTAGACCCTTCATGAAAGCGCCCAGCCCAGCCGCCGTATCCGGACTCACCAGCAGGTGGACGTGATTCGTCATGAGGCAGTAGCTGAAAACCTTGATTCCAAACTGCTCTGCTAACTCACGAAGGCTCGCAAGGTAGTTCTGGTAATCGCTATGCTCTACAAAAACCAACTGTCGGTTGTGGCCTCGCTGAACGATATGGTGCGGGTAACCCGGTACAACCAGTCGGCCTGTCCTTGGCATGATCAGCTCTCCTTTGCTTAAGCCAGAAAGCTTAGCTTGCCAACGGCAGCCTTACCGTGACCCGGTGCAGGGTTCGCGGAACAAGCGACGACAAAAATAAATCTGTCCCCTTTTTAGTCCCCGAACAAGCGACGACAAAAATAAATCTGTCCCCTTTTTAGTCCCAAAATAAATCTGTCCCCTTTTTATACACGACTGATATCAAAGAATCATTGAAGCGCAACCCGATCCAGATCGAATACACCGACACTGACCTCAAGGTGTATCAAGAGGTCGCTTTCAATACTGCCTATGCTTATTTGATGAAAGACAAATACGCGGCTAAGGAGGAATAAAACGGCAGGGACTCGTGGGATTTCGAGCTTTTTTCATGTATTGCTGCCGTGGCGCTGTAACGAAGTGCGCACTTGCCGAATTAAATGTCATCGCAAGGTGGGGTTTGAGGGCGCTTTATCTTTACTCTGGTCAGCCAGAAACGTTAATACCTCGCAGCAACTCCTCGCTGCCAGCATCCGCCGGAAAGAAGGTTTCCACCCGCAGCTCATCCGTAGTGATGTCTTGCGGTGTGCCAAAGGTGGATATCATTGAAAACAGGCGCAACTTAGCACCCCCGGCTGATAGCTCGATTGGCAGTACCGGCGAGAGTTGCTGGCCAGGCTCCAGCTGATGCCAGCGCGACGGAATACTGTGGTCCTGTTGAAGCTCACGAATAATCGCGGCCAAACCGGCGGACGGGCTGGCGGCCAGTTCCTTGTGCAGACGTTCCAGGATCGCCGGGGCAACAACGTTCCAGTTGGCGATCACGGGCCGTAAGCCGTCGGCGTGAAAACATAAGCGCATCACGTTTCGTGGGCCGTCACCACAGGTCCTTTGCCACAGCGTCGCTGGCTCCCCGGCAAACGACAACAGGTTCGCCAGCCCTTGGTTCGACATCAGCAGGTTCCAGTCCCGATCTACCACCAGTGCTGGAAAAGGATCGTGGTGCTTGAGTATCAGTTTAAGCGCATCGAGTACCGGCACCATGCCGCCGGCGTCCAATTGGCGGCAATGAAATGCCTGGGCAAAGCCGGCTGCCTGCAGCAACGCATTGCGGTCACGCAGGGGAATATCCAGGCACTCGCACAGATGCAGCACCATTTCGCGGCTGGGATTGCCACGACCCGATTCCAGAAAGCTTAGATGCCGTTGCGAGACCTCGCTGGTTAGCGACAGCTCTAGCTGACTCAGCCGCCGGACATTGCGCCAACGTCGCAGCAGCCCGCCAAAGGCTGTGCCGATCATTGTTGCTTGTTCCATTGCGTCAATGGTCATATTTCCGCTCCCGCTTGTTCCCACCCAAACCTCTGTCCCGAGAGCTTAAGTTAGTTCAGGCATCTGGGCTGGCGCAATTACTTGGGAGGTAATTGCTGCGCGCCACCGCGAGGTTCAAATTGAATCTGTCTTCATTCGAGGAGAAAGGCAATGAACCTGAAAATTGTGGTGACTCTGGCGGTGTTGGTGGTTTTCGGTGCGTTCAGTCTGGTGGCGATGAGCGAGGTCGGGTATCTGGGAATCTGGCTCGGCGGTGTCAGCGGATGGGGGCAGGCTCAGATTCTTGCGGACCTGATCGTCGCCTGCCTGTTGCTGATGGTCTGGATCGTACTGGACGCTCGGCGTCTGGGGTTGAATCCCTGGCCATTCGTACTGATAACGCTGTTGGCTGGCTCATTTGGGCCGCTGCTGTACTTGCTGCTTCGCTTTATGAAAAAGCCTCAGGCGCTGGTTACGTAAATCTGCTGTTCTTGTAACCATCACCGACCTTTGACCGGCCTGATATGTTTAACGGTTGAATCTAACCGGAGCCGAGCGCCAGAGAGGGGCCATAGAAGCTTTGAGCATCCGCATGCCACTTAACCTTTGCCATCCAAGACCCCGTCCCGGCTTCCCCGGACGGGGAGGCTCCTCAAGGATTAGAGCGCACCGGTGGCGGGGTGCTAGAGCGCATGCATCCCCCATGCGAAGAACGGCAAAAAAAAGAACACGTGAAGAATGACAAGCAGTAATCTGTTCCGTGGCCACGTGACATTAGCTGAGTTATTCGGATCACAAGAAATTTTAATAATGCTACCAACAGGCCAACAATAGGGAAAAGGGCTTTTACTTTCTGGATTTGAAAGTTTTGCGTTTATTTGCACATCGTTAGGAGGTGCTTGGAAATGAACAAGCAACCATCCGTCATTCTGATAGCCATCAAATAACTCATAGCCAGTAACAGTAGCTGCGACCTTAGGCCATCTATAACCGCGCCACAATTCGCGTGACGCAGGAATGCACATTGCAACCCATGCAACCGCACCGAATAGCAATCCGTAGTCCATTGTTTCTTGCGCCCTGTTAAATCTCAAAAAAACATGCGCAGTACCTGCCGACGGAGTCCGCTCGGCCAACTCAACATCACGCACGTTACCGCCCCGCCGACACGCATAGCCATGTATGGTCTAGCTGGTCTTCATGAGAAGTCATAACGCTGACTTGCTCTGATCTTTAAAAAACAGAGCAAACTTGGTCGGGCATCCGTGCCGAAAGGTGGGTGCTGCCAAGCAAGCTTGCAGATAACCCGATATTGCCTGTCATCAGCCTCCGTGCCAAGACGATAGTATCAAACAGCCATATCCCAAACTCAACGCCCGCACCCGCCATACCCCCACCCGCCCCACTCTGCTATCATTCCACCCCTTTCCACCCGCCACTACAGAGCCGAGTGTCATGCCCAGCAACGCCGCCCCACGCCAGATCCTCGTCACCAGCGCCCTACCCTATGCCAATGGTTCCATCCATTTGGGGCATATGCTTGAGTACATTCAGACTGACATCTGGGTGCGCTTTCAGAAGCTGCGCGGTAACCGGTGTGTGTACGTGTGTGCGGACGATGCGCATGGTTCGGCGATCATGTTGCGGGCGGAGAAGGAAGGCATTACGCCTGAGCAGTTGATTGCCAATGTGCAGGCGGAGCACACAGCGGATTTTGCTGATTTTCTGGTGGATTTCGATAATTACCATTCGACGCATTCGGATGAGAACCGCGAGCTGTCATCCCTTATATATACGCGGCTAAAAGATGCGGGGCATATCAGCACGCGATCGGTGACGCAGTATTTCGATCCTGAGAAGCAGATGTTCCTGGCGGATCGCTTTATCAAGGGCACCTGCCCCAAGTGCGCGGCGGAAGATCAATACGGCGATAATTGCGAAAAGTGCGGCGCGACCTATGAGCCGACTGATCTGAAGGACCCGCGCTCTGCCATTTCCGGCGCGACGCCTGTGCTGCGTGATTCCAAGCACTTCTTCTTCCGCCTGCAGGACTTCTCGGACATGCTCAAGCAGTGGACCCGCAGCGGGGCCTTGCAGGAGTCGGTGGCGAACAAGATTGCCGAGTGGCTGGACTCGGGTTTGCACGAGTGGGACATCAGCCGTGATGCGCCCTACTTCGGTTTCGAGATTCCGGATGAGCCGGGCAAGTACTTCTATGTATGGCTGGATGCCCCGGTGGGCTACATGGCCAGCTTCAAGAATCTGTGCGAGCGCCGTCCAGATCTGAGTTTCGATGCGTTCTGGGGAGCCGAGTCCACCGCCGAGCTGTATCACTTTATCGGCAAGGACATCATCAATTTCCACACGCTGTTCTGGCCGGCGATGCTGGAAGGCGCGGGTTTCCGCAAGCCGACCGCGGTGAATGTGCACGGTTACCTGACGGTGAACGGGCAGAAAATGTCCAAGTCGCGCGGCACCTTTATCAAGGCGCGCACCTATCTGGAACACCTGTCTCCGGAATACCTGCGGTATTACTACGCGGCCAAGCTGAGCCGCGGCGTGGAAGATATGGACCTGAGCCTTGAAGATTTTGTACAGAAGGTGAATTCGGATCTGGTCGGCAAGGTGGTAAACATCGCCAGCCGTTGTGCGGGCTTTATTCACAAGGGCAACGGCGGCGTGATGGTCGCGGCCAATCCGGCGCCGGAGCTGACTGACGCCTTTGCTGCGGCTGTCCCAGGTATCGCCGATGCCTACGAGAAGCGCGACTTCTCCCGCGCCATGCGCGACATCATGGCGCTGGCGGACAAGGCCAACGCCTATATTGCTGACAAGGCGCCCTGGTCGCTGAACAAGCAGGAAGGCAAGCAGGACGAAGTGCAGGCGATCTGTTCGCTGGCGATCAACCTGTTCCGCCAGTTGGTGATCTTGCTCAAGCCGGTGCTGCCAATCCTGGCCGCCGATGCCGAAGCCTTCCTCAACGTGCCGGAGCTGAAGTGGGATGATCACCAGACGCTGTTGTCTGATCATCAACTGAACGCGTTCAAGCCGCTGCTGACGCGCATCGAGCAAGCCAAGATCGAAGCCATGGTCGACGCCTCCAAGGAAGATCTGGAAGCCTCGGCAACCGACACCGGTACCGAAACCGGCGCCGCTGCGGCAACAGGCAATGGCGAGCTGACCAAGGAGCCGATCGCTGGCGAGATCGACTTCAATAGCTTCGCCGCGGTAGACCTGCGTATTGCGCTGATCGAAAAGTGCGAATTTGTCGAAGGCGCGGACAAGCTGCTGCGCCTGACGCTGGATATCGGCGACGCCAAGCGCAACGTATTCTCGGGCATCAAGAGCGCTTATCCGGACCCGAGCAAGCTGGAAGGCCGTTTGACACTCTATGTCGCCAACCTGGCGGCGCGTAAGATGAAGTTCGGCGTGTCCGAAGGAATGGTTCTGGCAGCCGGCCCCGGTGGTGAAGATATCTATCTGCTGAGCCCCGATTCGGGTGCCAAGCCGGGCCAGCGAGTCAAGTAAGAAAAGAATAATGCGGTGCTTGCGCGCCGCATGGCAGGAAACATTGATCATTGCACGGTACCTGGCGGCCCCTTTGCTGGCGGCCTGTTCAGGACCGTCTATGCCCAGGGATGGGCATAGCGAGCGTACAAGGACGTATTCACAGCGTGTCCTGAACAGGCCGCCAGCAACGGGGCCAAGGCGCGATAAGCAAGCTTGATCAATGTTTCCCAGCGATCTCAATGACGGTTAGGGAATATGACGGAATTTGCGCTGATACTGGTCAGTACCATACTGGTCAACAATTTCGTGCTGGTACAGTTTCTCGGGTTGTGCCCATTCATGGGCGTGTCGAGCAAGCTGGAGACGGCTATTGGCATGTCGATGGCGACCACCTTCGTGCTGACGCTGGCGTCGATACTCAGCTATCTGACCTTCCAGTACATTCTGGTGCCCTTCGGGCTGGAATTCCTGCGCACCATCTCCTTTATTCTGGTAATCGCCGTGGTGGTGCAGTTCACCGAAATGGTGGTGCACAAGACCAGCCCGTTGCTGTACCGCGTGCTGGGTATCTTCCTGCCCCTGATTACCACCAACTGCGCAGTGCTCGGCGTGGCGCTGCTGAACACCAACCGCGCCGAGCAAACCTTCATGAAGTCGGCTGTATACGGCCTGGGCGCGGCGCTGGGTTTTGCGATGATCCTGATCCTGTTCGCCGGGCTGCGTGAGCGCATTGCCATCGCCGACGTGCCCACACCCTTCCGTGGCGCAGCCATCGGCATGATCACCGCCGGGTTGATGTCGCTGGCGTTCATGGGCTTCACTGGCCTGATAAGGTTGTAAGCATGGGCATGATTCTTACCGCCATTCTCGTTCTGCTGGCCCTGGCGCTTATTTTCGGCGCCATTCTTGGCTACGCCGCGATCCGCTTCAAGGTTGACGGCGACCCGATTGTCGACCAGATCAACGCCCTGCTGCCGCAGACCCAGTGCGGCCAGTGTGGCCACCCCGGCTGCAAGCCCTACGCCCAAGGCATCGCCAATGGTGGCGAGCCGATCAACAAATGCCCGCCCGGTGGCGAGTCGACCATTCAGGCACTGGCCGATCTGCTGGACGTCGAGGTGCTGCCGCTGGATGCCGAGCACGGTGAAGAAAAGGCGCGCACCGTGGCCTACATTCGCGAGGCCGAGTGCATCGGTTGCACCAAGTGCATCCAGGCCTGCCCGGTCGATGCGATCCTCGGTGCGGCCAAGCAGATGCATACCGTGATCATCGATGAATGCACCGGCTGCGATCTCTGCGTCGAGCCCTGCCCGGTCGACTGTATCGATATGGTGCCGCTGCCTACTACTCCGCAAAACTGGAAGTGGGACTATCCCTTGTCTGGTGAAACATTGATTGCAACTGACGCGCAACGAGGAGCTGCCTGATGCAAGCGGCTCCGATCAAGATCTGGGATATCCCTGGCGGCATCCACCCCGCCGAGCACAAACATGAATCTACCCAGCGTGGGCTGGAAGTCATGCCGTTGCCGGCGCGGCTGGTATTGCCGCTGCAGCAGCATATCGGTGCCCGCTCCGAGCCGGTTGTGGCCGTAGGCGATCAGGTGCTCAAGGGCCAGTTGCTGGCCGAGGCCACCGGTCTGGTGAGCTGCCCCTTGCATGCGCCTACCTCCGGGATCGTTACCGCGATCGGGCCTGCGCCCTTTCCCCATGCGTCGGGGCTGGAAGAGTGGGCGATTACGCTGGACAGCGACGGTGAGGACAAGTGGACCGATCTGGAGCCCATCGCTGACTACCAGTCGTTGGAGCCCGCAACGCTGCTGGACATGATCCGCCTGGCCGGTATCAGCGGCATGGGCGGCGCGGGCTTTCCGACGTCGGCCAAGCTCAAGGCACGGCCTGAGCAGAAGATTTTTACGCTGATCATCAATGGCACCGAGTGCGAGCCCTACATCACCGCAGATGACACGGCGATGCGCTACAAGGCCGCCGAGATTGTTGCTGGCATCGAAATCCTGATGCATATCCTGCATCCCGCAGACGTCTTGATCGGAATCGAAGACAACAAACCTGAAGCCATTGCAGCGATGCGCGCAGCGGTCGGCGACCGGGCAATGCGGGTTATTGAGTTCCCGACCAAGTATCCGTCTGGCGGCGAAAAACAGCTGATTCAGATTCTGACCGGCAAGGAAGTGCCCAGTGGCGGCCTGCCGGCAGACATCGGCATGGTCTGTCAGAACATCGGCACGCTGCTCGCTGTTCACGACGCCGTGCTGCTCGGTCAGCCGCTAATCAAGCGCATCACCACGCTGACCGGCGACGCACTGACACGCCCGACCAACGTCGAGGCGCTGATCGGTACGCCGATTCGCGACCTGCTGCAGTTCGCTGGATTGCAGCCTGACAAGCTTTATCGCCTGGTCATGGGCGGACCGATGATGGGTTTTACCCTGCAAAGCCTGGACGCGCCCATCCTCAAAACCAGTAACTGTCTGCTGGCCGGCTCCATCGAAGAGTTGCCCCCGCCGCCGGTCGCGCAGCCTTGTATTCGCTGCGGCCTATGTTCCGAAGCCTGCCCGGCCAGTCTGCTGCCGCAGCAACTGCACTGGTTTGCGTTAGGCAAGGAACATGATCAGCTGAAACGGCTGAATTTGTTCGACTGCATCGAATGCGGTTGCTGCTCTTACGTCTGCCCCAGCAGCATTCCGCTAGTACAGTATTACCGCGCCTCGAAGGCGGAGATCCGCGCCCTGGATCTGCAAACGCACAAGGCGGATCATTCCAAACAGCGCTTCGAACATCGCCAGGCGCGCTTGCAGCGTGAAACCGAACAGAAGGAAATGGATCGCAAGGTCCGTGCTGAAAAGGCTGCCCGTATCAAGGCGGCCAAGGAAGCGGCCCAGCCATCTGAGACGGAAACCTCAGCCGAGGCGACGACGGACGTAACCCGCATCGAAGCACACAAGCCTACCGGCCTGACGCCCGAGCAAAAGCAGCTGAAGATCGCCGCTGCCACAGCGCAGATGGCACTCAAAAAGGCGCAGAAGCAGATCGCTGCCAATCCAGACAATGTCGACCTCCAGGCCCAGGTTCCCGAGCTCGAGCAGGCATGCGAACAAGCCCAGCGCACCTTTGATGAAGCGATGGGCGAGGTCTCAGTCAAGGCACCAGCCCCACCTTCGGCGGCAGGTGCTGATGACGCCAAGCGCCTGAAGATTGAAGCGGCAATGGCTCGCGCCAGCCTGAAAAAGGCCGAGCGCGCGGCAGGCGACTCGCCAACCGAAGAGCAGGAAAAGGAAATTTATGCCTTGCGCGAACAGGTCGCGGTAGCCGATGCGCGCCTACCCAAGGATGAAGCGCCCAGGAAACCATTGGACGAGAGCCTGAAAAAAGCCAAGCTGGATGCTGCCATGGCCAAAGCGGCGCTGAAAAAAGCCGAGCGTGCCCAATCTGAGAACGGCGAAGACGCTGCATTGCAGGAAGAGATCGAGCGCTGTCGCGCCCAATTGAGCGATGCTCTAGGCGTGCTCGAACAGGCCGAGGCAAAAGCTTCGCAACTCGAAACCAGCCAGCAACGCGCCGAGAAAAAGCCGGTGGATGAAACCACTCTCCAGCTCAAAACCGACATGGCGACGGCCAAGGCAAGCTTCAAGGAAGCCGAGCGTGCCGTACAGGAAGCCCGCGAAAATAATGCCGACACCGGCCCCGCCGAAACCGAACTGGCAAACAGCCGTGAAGTACTGGACAAGGCCGCCAAGGCCTTCGCCGCCCATATGGCGAGCAAGGAGACCAACTGATGGCGCTGGTTCGCATAACCTCACCCCACGCCCGCGGCAACAACCGCACCCAGACCATCATGCTCTGGGTGCTGGGCGCGACCCTGCCCGGTGTAGCGGTGATGACCTGGCTGTTCGGCTTCGGCACGCTGATCAACATCCTGTTGGCGAGCTGTTTTGCGCTGGCCGCCGAAGCACTCATTTTACGACTGCGCAAACGTCCCGTAGTGTTTTTTTTGAGCGACGGCAGCGCCTTGGTAACTGCCTGGCTACTTGCGCTGGCCCTGCCGCCCTATGTGCCCTGGTGGCTGGTACTGGTCGGCACCAGTTTCGCCATCGTGTTTGGCAAACAGTTGTATGGCGGGCTCGGCCAGAATCCATTCAACCCGGCCATGGTTGGCTATGTCGTAGTATTGATCTCCTTCCCGGTCGAGATGACTACCTGGCCGGCCTGGCGCGGCATCGAACAGGCGCTGCCTGATCTGCACTCCGTCCTCGGCTTGCTTGAGGCGTTACAGCGGGTATTCCTACCGGGCAGCGTGCCGACCATCGACGGCTGGACGCTGGCCACCCCGCTGGACGTGGTAAAAAACAATAGCAGTCTGACCATGGATGAACTGGCCGCCAGCGGGCAGCCCGTGTTTGGCAGCCTGGGCGGTCGCGCCTGGGAGTGGGTAAATATTGCCTATCTGCTGGGCGGCGCGGTGTTGATCTACAAGCGCGTGCTCAGCTGGCACGCTCCCGCAGGGATGCTCCTGGCGCTGGGCCTGATGAGCCTGCTGTTCTGGGGTGGCTCCGGCTCGGACTCCAACGGCTCACCAATGTTTCACCTGCTCAGCGGCGCGACCATGCTGGGCGCGTTCTTCATCGTCACCGACCCGGTGTCAGGCGCGACCAGCTCGCTTGGCCGCATCGTCTTCGGTGCCGGCGTGGGCATTCTTGTCTATGTGATTCGTGCCTGGGGCGGCTATCCGGATGCGGTAGCCTTCGCCGTACTGCTGATGAATCTGGCCGCCCCAACTATCGATTACTACACCACCCCGCGCACCTATGGCCATCGCAAGGCCGAGCGCGGCATGGGCAAGGCAGACTAATGGACAATAACGAGACAGCGGGCCGGTCGATTACGCGCAACAGTATTATTCTGGGCATATTCGCCATGGTTACGGTCGGGTTGATCGCTGTGACCCAGCAAGGCACCGCTGCGCGCATTGCCGAAGAAAAGCGTCGGGCGCAGATGAGCGCTTTGACCGAGATTTTGCCTGAAAGTGAACACGACAATGATCTGCTGGAAGACACGCTGGTAGTCGATGATCGCAAATATCTGAACCTGCCTACCCCGGCCGTGGCCTACCGCGGTCGGCAGAACGGCGACGTCGTAGCGGTGATCCTGCCGGTCGTCGCACCGGATGGATACAGCGGTCGTATTGATCTGCTGGTGGGCATCTATGCCGACGGAACCCTGGCCGGCGTTCGTACGCTCAGCCACCGTGAAACACCCGGCCTGGGCGACAAGATCGAGCGCGCCAAGAGCGACTGGATACTCACCTTCAATGGCAAGAGCCTGACCATGCCCGAGCCAGAAAACTGGGCTGTGCGCAAGGATGGTGGTGAGTTCGATCAATTTACCGGCGCCACCATCACGCCCCGCGCCGTGGTACAGGCGGTGTACCGCGCGCTGCAATACTTCCAGGAAAATCGCGCTACCCTGCTGCAACAAACCGAGGAGCCTGCCAATGGCTAGCACCAAGTTTTCCGAAATCACCGCCGATGGCCTGTGGCACAACAATCCGGGGCTGGTTCAACTGCTCGGCCTGTGTCCGTTGCTGGGTGTGAGTAGCACCGCCGTCAATGCGCTGGGTCTGGGCATTGCAACTATTCTGGTGCTGGTCGGCTCGAACTTTGCCGTGTCGGTCATTCGCAGCGCAGTGACAGATGCCGTGCGCCTGCCTGCCTTTGTGATGATCATCGCGGCGCTGACCACCTGTATCGAGTTGCTGATGCAGGCGTTCACCTACGAGCTGTATCAGATTCTCGGCATCTTCATCCCGCTGATCGTCACCAACTGCGCGATTCTCGGCCGCGCCGATACGTACGCCTCGAAAAACGCAATCCTGCCGTCGGTGACCGATGGGTTCATGATGGGGCTGGGTTTTGCGCTGGTGTTGCTGGTGCTGGGTATGCTGCGCGAATTGGTGGGTTATGGCTCGCTGTTCGGAGGGATGGATTTGCTGCTGGGGCCCATGGCCGCCGACTGGCGCATCGTGGTGTTTCCGAACTACAAGGAAGTGCTCTTCGTCATCCTGCCGCCAGGGGCGTTTATTTTCATGGGACTGCTGATCGCACTGAAGAACGGCATTGACGCCCACGTCAAGGAACGCGCAGCCGCCAACGCAGCCAAGCCCGCTGTGGGCGGCAAGCGTGTTCGCGTTACCGGCACAATTGGTTAGCAGTTTCGAAACCCGTTTTGTTGGTTCCTGGGAAGACGAGCGTTAGTTTGATCACGGCGTCTAGTTGGGACATTTGTTATCGCGCTGGTGTAGTTTGGAGGTGATAGGGCGCTGGATGATCAAGTAGGCGGCGGGAGACGTTAGCCAGGGCTTGTGGTAGTGGACCAAGCCCATGGATTCCCGCCTTCGCGGGAATGACGGGGTAAAAATGGCGTGAGGAGAGGATGACGGGTGATTGCCGGGTCCAAAGGCCCAACGTAGCTTCGGCCTCCCCCTACGTCACCCCCGCGAAAGCGGAGGTTTGGAGAACCGACGTAGCTTTGGTATTCCCTACGTCAGCCCGCGAAGGCGGAGGTCCGGAGAACCGACGTTGCTTTGGCACCCCAGCGCTTTCCCGCGCGAAGGCGAGGGTCCAGGAGTCCAGAGGCCCAACGTAGCTTCGGCGTCCCCCACCGTCACCCCCGCGAAGGCGGGGGTCCAGGGTTTGGTGGTGTTAGCCGCTGAATAAACTCATGCACACGCAATCGCAAACCACACAAGAGCAGCGTATCCACACCCAATGAACAAAGAAAAACGCTATGAAATCTTCCGCCGCCTGCGCGAAGACAACCCCACCCCGACCACCGAGCTCAACTTCAGCTCACCGTTCGAACTGCTGGTGGCGGTGACGCTGTCGGCGCAGTCCACCGACGTGGGCGTCAACAAGGCGACCGCCAAGCTGTTTCCGGTTGCCAACACGCCCGAAGCAATCCATGCGCTGGGTGTGGAAGGGTTATCGGAATACATCAAGACCATAGGCCTCTACAACAGCAAAGCGCGCAATGTGATCGCCGCGTGCAGGATGCTTATCGACCTGCACGACAGCCAGGTACCGGAGGACCGTGCTTCGCTGGAGGCTCTGCCAGGGGTAGGACGCAAGACTGCCAATGTTGTGCTCAACACCGCGTTCGGCCATCCGGAAATGGCTGTCGACACACATATATTCCGCGTCAGCAACCGCACCCGAATCGCGCCGGGCAAAAATGTGGTCGAGGTGGAAAGGCAACTCATCAAGCACGTGCCGAAGGAATTTCTGGTCGACGCCCACCATTGGCTCATTCTTCACGGCCGCTATGTATGCAAGGCGCGCACGCCGTTGTGCGGAAGCTGCCGGATTGAAGACCTCTGTGAATACCGCTGCAAAACCGTAGAGTGACACTTCTGGTAATATTCTTTTGCCTTCATAAAAAAAATCTATTTCCGCTTATCCCGGCCACCCGCTATAAGGTGCGCAAATGGCATCTTCAATGTGGAGTTGAGTCATGGCCAAAGCAAAAGCTGAAATAGAGCTGGACGATGAAGACTTTGTCGAGGAAGAGGAAGCCCCCGAGGCGGACTCCGCAGCGACTTCCAAAGCAAGCCTTACCAAGAGGCGGCTTATCGATAACTATCTTGAAGAGCGACGCCTTCAGAGACAGCTCTCCGATTACGACTTTGACTGACAGTCCATAAGCGGAAGGCCAACTCCTTCCGCCTGCGGCCCCTTGGCCGACCTATTGGCAAAGCCAATCGCCCCTATTGTCCTTTTCTCTTTGGCATCCTCCTGGCGTGCGACTAGTATCACCTCATCGGGAATGATTCCTATTTGAATTTGAGGCGCGCGCCATGACCAAGACCATCACCTTTGCAATCATGCATTTCACCATCGCCTTCGGGGTGGTTTACGCAATGACAGGTAGCCTGTTGCTGGGCGGCGCCGTGGCGCTGGTCGAGCCGGCGGTTAACACCGTTGCCTTCTATTTTCACGAGCGTCTGTGGAAGCGTATAGAGCATCGCCGCTCATCACGCCGGAGGGGTAATCCGCTACCGGTAATGCAAGCTTGAGGGTCCTGCCCGGTCGGCTAGCCCGGCAATGTGAGGAACCTTACGGTTTCTTTGGGGTATAGTTGTTAGACCAATCGGGAGTACCTATGAAACGATTTACCGTCGCCGTTAGCTTGTGCGTTGCCCTTTTTTCAATTTCCTACGCCCATGCGAATGATTTTTCGTATGAACAGAACAACGCATTCATGGCGACCATTGCCGGCACCCCGCTGGATCAGACTGCCCCCGTTCCTGCTGAGGTCGATATCCGCCAGGAAGACCTTTCCGTCAGCGTGATCCCGGATCGTGAGCTACCGCCTATTCTCAGCCAGCATCGGGAACTGACCTATCGCCTTGCCTGGCAGGAAGGCCCTGCCCCGATGATGTTCCTGATTGCCGGGACAGGGTCGGGGTTCGATACCACCCGCATGGACTACCTCAAGCGGGTATTCTGGCAGGCAGGCATGCACGTGATCGTCATTTCCTCGCCTACCAACTACGATTTCATCGCGGCTGCATCCGACACTGGCCTGCCAGGGCTCGGTTACGAAGACGCACGTGATCTGCATACCGCCATGTCCAGAGCCGTTGAGCGTTCGCGAGAAGTTAATGATCTGGAGATTACTGAATACCATATGGCCGGTTTCAGCCTTGGTGCGCTCAACGCCGCCTTCGTAGGCGAGCTGGATTCCCACCTGGGTCAGTTCGACTTTGAAAGCATCCTTCTGCTCAACCCGCCAGTAAACCTCTATTCATCCGTGCAACGCCTGGATGCCCTGTCCAACACCAAGGTACAAGGTGTTAACGGCACCGACAGCTTCTATGAGCACATTTTCGACAAGCTCTCCCGTTACTTCGGTACACGCGGCGGCACGGATATCGGCGCTGGTTTGTTTGCCGATATCCAGCAATCAGGCGAGGCATTGACCGATGCGGAACTGGCCATGCTGGTGGGTGCGGTATTCCGTTTCGCCGCAGCAGACCTGAACTTCGTTTCCGATCTGGTCACTGGTGGTGGGCAATACGCCCCGGCGGATGAAACCGTGACGGTAAGCACTTCCCTGACTCCCTATCTGCGTCGGGCTCTGTTCTGTGATTTTGGCTGCTATATCGAAACCCAGCTGTGGCCGGACTGGCAGACGCGCAACGCCGGCCTCGGTATTGAGGACATGGCCTACCGCACCAGCTTGCGCAGCATCGAAGATTACCTGCGCAACAGCGACAACATCGCGGTGGTGACCAATGCGGATGACTTCATCCTTGCGCGCGATGACTATCAGTATCTGGCTGACGTCTTTGGCGACAGAGCGTTCCTGTATCCGCGCGGCGGGCACGGCGGCAACCTGCAGCACCAGGACGTAGTCGCGCGCATGCTTGCCTTCGTCGAGCAGGGCAGCGTATCCAGTGGCACAGGTGAAATTCCCGAGTACCGCGATCCACTCGAAGGGCTGGAGATGAACAGCGATGAGGCCGAGTATCAGTTCGAGCGCTCAAGCCTGCGGGCACTGAAGGTTCAGGATCCGCTGGAAGGCTTTAACCGGCAGATCTACCGCTTCAACGGGCAGTTTGACGAGTACGTTTACCTGCCGGTGGTTCGCGGTTACGTATGGGCTACGCCAGCGGTCGTGCGCACCGGCGTTTCCAACGTTTTCAATAACCTGGGTGATGTTCCCAATCTGGCTAACAGCCTGGCGCAGGGCAAGGTTACCCAGAGCATGCGCACCACCGCGCGCCTGTTGCTCAATACCACCGTCGGCTTGCTCGGCATATTTGATGTGGCCGGCGCCGCGGGTTTGCCGCAGGAGCCTGAAGACTTCGGGCAAACCATGGGTCGCTACGGCGCGCCCATGGGGCCCTATCTGGTCGTCCCGTTCCTGGGTCCATCGTCGCTGCGTGATGCGACGGGCTCCCTGGCAGACTGGACGCTTCAGGGCAGTGTGGATTATCTGAACAATCGCCAGTTCATGGCAGATCAGGTCTGGCCTTATGGGTTATACGCAGTGGACCTGCGCTATCAGAACGACTTCCGTTATGGCGCGCTGGACAGCCTGTTCGAATATGACCAGGTGCGTTATCTATATACCAAATTGCGGGAGCTGCAGATTCAGCAGTGATCGGCAACCACAGCCGCTCCCCTCAACGGGGCGGCTCGGAACGTCAGCCGACCCGGAAAATGATGTGCTCTTCCCAGTCATCCTCATCCACCGCCTCTTCGGCGAGCATTCGGCCTGCCTGCGAGATCCCGGCGTTGTGGACGGCCTGACGGTCGCCACAAACCAGATGGTGCCAGGGCGGCAGATCCTCGCCCTCAGCCACCAACCGGTAACCGCAGGAAGGCGGCAGCCAGGAGAAGTCACCCGCGTCCTTCGGGGTCAGCTGAATGCAATCGGGCACGTATTGGCGACGATTGTCGTAATTGCTGCAACGACAGGTGTCCCGGTCCAGCAGCTTGCAGGCCACCCGGGTGTAATAGATGGCCGCAGGGTCGTCTTCATCTTCCAGTTTCTGCAGGCAGCAGAGCCCGCAGCCATCACACAGGGACTCCCATTCCTGTCGATCCATCTCGGCAAGGGGCTTGCGCTTCCAGAATTCCTGGACTCTCTGGGCCATGCTCAGCCCTCCTCGCCTATCACGTCGCCGAGCCACACAATGAGCTGCTGCATATCGAACGGCCAGTCTAGCTCGGCGCCATTGTCGTCGCGCTTCAGCACTGGAATACGCAACTGATAACGCTCGAGCAGGGTCTGACTGTCAATGATATCCACCTCATGTACCTGAACACCGTTACCGGCCAGCGGCTTGAGCAGGCTGGCCGCCTCCTCGCACAGATGGCAGGCGCTGGTAGCAAACAATGTGACGTTTAAGGGTGGAGTCATCGGTTTTCCAGGGGAGTGTTGCAAGGGGCGGCATTCTAACCCGTAAATCCTGGCAGACAGAATACTCCCCGACGCTTGGCAGCTTCGCAGGCATGTCACATACTCGACCGATTACAGGGAGAACTGAATGGATTGGGAAACACTGTTGTGCCGCGAGCGCCTGGGCAAGCCGGTTGCGAGCGATCACGAAATCGGGCGTACGCCTTTTCACAAGGATCATGATCGGGTGATCTTTTCCGGCGCGTTCCGCCGCCTGGGCAAAAAGACCCAGGTGCACCCGGTATCGAGCAACGATCATATCCATACCCGCCTGACCCACAGCCTGGAAGTAGGCTGCGTAGGCCGCTCGCTGGGCATGCGCGTCGCCGAAATGCTGCGTAGCGAGTTACCCGACTGGTGCGAACCAGCGGATATCGGCGTGATCGTTCAGGCCGCTTGCCTTGCCCACGATATCGGTAATCCTCCCTACGGCCATTCGGGGGAAGACGCCATTCGGCACTGGTTTCATCAGGCAGAAGCTCAGGGCTGGCTGGATACCCTCAGCCCGGCACAGAAGCAGGATTTTCTGAATTTTGAAGGCAATGCCCAGGGCTTTCGGGTACTGACCCAGCTCGAGTATCACCAGTTCGAAGGCGGCATGCGTCTGACCTACGCCACCCTGGGGGCCTATCTTAAATACCCCTGGACCTCCCGCTACGCCGACAGCCCTGGGTACAAAAAGCACAAGTTCGGCTGTTACCAGTCCGAGTTCCCGCTGCTTGAGCAGATAGCCGGCAAGCTGGGACTTCCGATGCAGGACGAGCACAGCTGGGCCCGGCACCCGCTGGTGTATCTGGTCGAAGCCGCCGATGACATCTGCTACGGCCTGATCGACCTGGAAGACGGCCTGGAAATGGAGCTGCTGGATTATTCCGAGGTCGAGCGCCTGCTGCTGAATCTGGTGGGTGACGACTTACCCGAAACCTACCGGCAGCTGGGACCCCGCGATTCTACCCGGCGCAAGCTGGCAATCCTTCGGGGCAAGGCCATCGAACATCTGGTCAATGCCGCGGCCGAGGCGTTTATCGACCAGCAACCGGCTCTGTTGGCGGGTACTCTGCAGGGCGATTTGGTCGAACATATGCACGAGAATGCGCGGCGCTGCGTGCAGGAAGCGAAGAACATGGCGCGCGAAAGGATTTTCCAGGACAAACGCAAAACCCTGCATGAGATTGGCGCCTACAGCACCCTGGAGACGTTACTGGATGCCTTTTGCGGCGCCGTCAACGAACTGCACGCCGGCCTGAATCTGAGCTTCAAGCACCAGCGCATCCTGGATCTGATGGGAAACAACGCACCCCGCAAGGATTGGGATATCTATTCCAGCTACATGCGCGTAATCGATTTTATCGCCGGCATGACTGATCTGTATGCAGCGGATATCGCCGCGAGGATACGCGGGATCAATCCGGGCTAGCACGTTCCTGCTGGCGCTCGAGCAGCATGTCGACCAATGCGAGGTGGGCGCTGATGACTCGCGTAGCGCAGTGAAAGTAATTTACCGAACGGACATCCGGCTGCATGTCGGACGCCAGAAGCTGGTCGATCAGATCCAGCAACAGATCCAGGCTTTCCTCGGCCTCATTGATGCCTTCTGCCACCAACGGACGCAATTCAGCATCCGCATGTAAACGAGCCAGGGTGAGATAGGCCTGATCGGCAATTCGATGACGCAGCAGATTTAACTCATCCCGCTGCAGCGCGGTGTTCTGGCGCCTTGCCGCCATACCGGTACCTATCGCCCGGGCCTGACCAAGCAACTCGGTATGCTCCAGCAGTTCCAGCCAGCCCCCCTGGGGCTGGGGCGCTATCCCGCCCTGACAGATAAAATCGTGCTTGTCAGCCATCTCCCGAATAGTTTCCAGGACCAGGCCGACCAGACGGTTGTGCATTTGCAGAATGCTCTCAGCCTCTCCGTCTTGCTCGCACTCGCTACTGATCGCCGGCCACAGTTCCACAATATGGTGCCAACTGGGATACCAGAACAGGCTTGCCTGGTACTGACGGGATTGAACAAGGAGAAGCTGGACCTGCTGCTGGGTAGCCCACAGCCGGGTCTTCAAGCCGGACTCGCCGGACATCACGCCGAAACACAAACCGCGATGCTGTTGCAGCATTTCCAGCAAGAGCCGCAGGAAGCGAATGTGTTCCAGAGCTGCCTGGCGAGCCTCTCGCTGCTCAAGCAGGCGGATTCGGCGCATCCTGAGAATCAGCAATGGCAACAGCAGCAATGCGACAACAAATAGTATCAGTCCTGGATACATGCTTGCCCTCCATGCGGGGCAATTTACTCGTTGGCGACCTGGCCTGAGCGTCCTGAAAGCAGCTCGATTCGGTAGCCGTCAGGATCTTCCACAAAGGCCAGAATGCTACTACCGTGCTTCATCGGTCCGGCTTCACGGACGACCTTGCCGCCAGCCCCATGGATCTGCTCGCAGGCTTTATAGACGTCGTGCACTTCGATCGCTATATGACCATAGCCGGTACCCAGCACATAGTGATCCGTGTCCCAGTTGTGGGTCAACTCCAGCACTGCATTTTCCGCTTCGTTGCCATAGCCGACAAATGCCAGCGTAAAGCGTCCGTCGGGGTAATCCTTGCGGCGCAACAGGGTCATTCCCAGAACCTCGGTGTAGAAGGCGATGGATTTATCAAGGTTACCAACCCGGAGCATCGTGTGAAGTAATCGCATAGTTATTCCCATGAAATAGATCTGACAAGCCAGCCGATGTTATACCCCAAACCCATGGATTCCCGCCTTCGCGGGAATGACAGTGAGAGCGTGTAGGTTAGATTCTCTGCGCTCTCACTATCCAGGAGTCATGGATTACCCGCTTGGGGTATGACGATGGGGTGGGTACAGGTTAGACCCTCAGCGTGCTCAATACACCAGCATGTTTAGTTAATACCCACGAATTGTGGATTCCCGCTTTCGCGGGAATGACGGAGGGTGGGGGTTGGTTGGATGCTCAGCGCGGCCGATATGCCCGTGTGCCCGGTTTGGTGTGTAACCCATGTGCCCGGTTAATACCCGCGAATCATGGATTCCCGCCTTCGCGGGAATGACAGTGAGAGCGTGTAGGTTAAATTCTCTGCGCTCTCACCATCCAGGAGTCATGGATTACCCGCTTGGGGTATGACGATGGGGTGGGTACAGGTTAGACCCTCAGCGTGCTAAATACACCAGCATGTTCAGTTAATACCCACGAATTGTGGATTCTCGCTTTCGCGGGAATGACGGAGGGTGGGGGTTGGTTGGATGCTCAGCGCGGTCAATATGCCCGTGTGCCCGGTTTGGTGTGTAACCCATGTGCCCGGTTAATACCTGCGAATCGTGGATTCCCGCTTTCGCGGGAATGACGAGCTGGTGGCAAGAGCGAGAAGGCACCCAAACCGCCACGAAAAATCACTGATAAACGCTGTGCGCAGCCAGGCACCGTCATTCCCGCGAAGGCGGGAATCCATTGAGCTCGCGCCCGCACGGAAGCCGCCAACGCCAACACGGTCAGAGCAGCTGGCGGCCCTTGCCTGCCGCGATGCGCATGCGTAGCGCATTCAGCTTGATAAAACCACCCGCATCGGCCTGGTCATAGGCGCCAGCATCGTCTTCGAAGGTGGCAATGTTGGCATCGAACAGGGAATCATCTGACTTGCGTCCGACAATAATCACGTTGCCCTTGTAGAGCTTCATCCGCACAACGCCATTCACGTGAGCCTGCGACGCGTTGATCATTTCCTGGAGCATGACGCGCTCAGGGCTCCACCAGAAACCGTTGTAGATCAGCTCTGCGTACTTGGGCATCAGGCTGTCTTTCAGGTGCGCGACTTCGCGGTCCAGGGTGATGGACTCGATGGCGCGGTGGCCCTTGAGCATGATGGTGCCACCGGGAGTTTCATAGCAGCCACGGGACTTCATGCCGACAAAGCGGTTTTCCACAATATCCAGACGGCCGATGCCGTTCTCACCGCCGATACGGTTCAGTTCTTCCAGTACGGTTGCCGGTGACATGTCCTTGCCGTCGATGGCAACGATATCGCCGTTGCGATAGCTCAGCTCGATATAGGTAGGGGTATCTGGCGCGTTCTCAGGCGACTTGGTCCAGCGCCACATGTCTTCCTCGTGCTCGGTCCAGGTATCTTCCAGCACGCCGCCTTCATAGGAGATGTGCAGCAGATTCGCGTCCATTGAATAGGGCGACTTTTTCTTGCCGTGGCGCTCGATCGGAATACCGTGCTTTTCGGCGTAGTCCATCAGCTTCTCGCGGGACAGTAGGTCCCACTCGCGCCAGGGAGCAATCACTTTCACGCCGGGCTTGAGCGCATAGGCGCCGAGTTCGAAGCGCACCTGGTCGTTGCCCTTGCCGGTCGCGCCGTGGGAAATGGCATCGGCGCCGGTTTCGTTGGCGATTTCGATCAAGCGCTTGGCGATCAGCGGGCGGGCGATGGAGGTGCCCAGCAGATACTCGCCTTCATAGACGGTATTGGCGCGGAACATCGGGAACACGAAATCGCGGACGAATTCTTCGCGCAGGTCGTCGATGTAGATTTCCTTGACGCCCATGGCCTTGGCCTTGGCGCGTGCCGGCTCGACTTCCTCTCCCTGCCCCAGATCGGCAGTGAAGGTAACTACTTCGCAATTGTGGGTGTCTTGCAACCACTTGAGAATTACCGACGTATCCAGACCGCCCGAATAGGCCAGGACGACTTTTTTCACATCAGTCATTACGCGCTCCCTTGAAGATTCATTCCCGTCACTGCACCCAGCGGCGGCCAAAAGACGCCATTCTAGCGTTCAGGCGCAAGGAATCCCAGTGCAGAAACTCTTCAGGCAGGCTTATTAAATAGAAAAACGATGGCGCTCAGGGTTTCTCCAGGCGCAGGGCTACCCGGCGATTCTTTGCCCGACCATCGGCGCTTTTGTTGCTTGCGACAGGGTAGCGGTCACCATGGAAACGCAGGGTGAACTTCTCGGCGTCGATACCTCGCTCCACCAGATAAGCCTGGACAACCAGCGCCCGCTGGCGGGACAGTTCACGGTTGGTAAGACGGTCTCCTACGTTATCGGAATGTCCATCCAGTTCAATGGTTTTGATCTCGGGGTCAGCCTCCATGTATGCCAACACCACGTCCAGCATGCTGCGCGCCTGCTGACTCAAAGTCACACCGCCGCTGGCAAAACTGATGGCGCTGGCAGAAATCTGATCGATATTCATGGGCAACAGTCCACTGATGCACTGCTGAAAGTCCAGCCAGGCCTGCTTGTAACCGATGCTCGAAACCACTACCCGAACCGAGTCCGGTGCGTTGGCCCAACCGGCACGCTGAATGGTCGGATGCAGACCCTCGGCCAGACCGGCCAGCATCTGTCCGGATTGCTGGTATGGCAGGTTCATCACCACCGGACCATCCTGGATGGTCGCCACGCCGAGAATACGGGCGCGGCTATTGGTCCGCCAGGGTGGCACGTCGTTGTAGAGCTGGGCCTGGCCCGGCTGCATGAGGTTGCTCCAGGCGGTCAACTGGAAGACTGGCCGCTCCCCTGCCCGGCGGACGAACATGGCCTCGCCGTAGCCGCTTACGGTCTGGCTCAAACGACACTCGAATTTGTCACCTTCCACTGCCCATTCGACGTCTTCGATGCGCGTCTGAAAGGTCAGCGCCTGGGAAGGGAGAACCACGCCCAGCAGTAACGATAAATACAGTCGGCCCACGATAGTCTCCCGAGGAATGCGGCTTTCTTCGGTTCTACATCGGCCATGGGCAGCAAAACTTTACCTGGCCCGGCGTGTAATGCCGGGGCGATTCCGGTAGCATTGGTCCACTGCAATTGCCTGGAAACACCCCGATGACTGATCGCCTCACCCTCATCCGACCCGATGACTGGCACATCCACTTGCGCGACGGGGCGGTGTTGCGCGATACGGTTGCCGACGCTGCCCGGACTTTTGCCAGGGCGATCATCATGCCCAACCTGGTTCCGCCAGTGCGCGACGGTGATCAGGCCGACGACTACAAGGCCCGTATTCAGGCAGTCCGTCCTGCGGGCTCGAGCTTCGAGCCGTTGATGGTGCTGTATCTGACCAACCAGACCACTCCAGCCATCATTCGCCAGGCTTGGCAGAAGCGCCAGGCAATCGCCGCAAAACTTTATCCCGCCGGGGCGACCACTAACTCCGACTCCGGCGTGACCGCCCTTGAACACATCTATCCAGCCCTGGAAGCCATGGCCGAGATAGGCATGCCGCTGCTCGTACACGGTGAGGTGACCCATTCTGACGTCGACATCTTCGACCGCGAAAAGGCCTTCATCGATCAGCAGCTGGTTGGCCTGATCGAACGCTTCCCCTCCCTGAAAGTGGTGTTCGAACACATCACCACCAGTGACGCGGTGGATTTTGTATCCAGCGCGCCGGACCGGGTGGCGGCGACCATCACCGCCCACCATTTGTTATACAACCGCAACCACCTGTTGGCCGGCGGTGTGCGCCCGCATTTTTACTGTCTGCCGATCCTCAAGCGCCAGCGCCACCAGCAGGCACTATGTGACGCGGTGGCATCAGGCTCCAGCAAGTTCTTTCTGGGTACCGACTCGGCGCCCCATGCGCGCCATGCCAAGGAGGCGGCTTGCGGTTGTGCCGGTTGTTACAGCGCCTACGCCGCCATCGAATTGTATGCCGAGGCCTTCGATAACCTCGGCGTACTCGACAAGCTCGAGGGTTTTGCCAGCTTGCATGGCCCCGATTATTACGGCCTGCCTCGAAATCAGGACCAGATCACCCTGGTACGAGACAGCTGGACCGCTCCAGGCACCTTGCCGCTGGGGGATCAACTCGTAGTCCCGCTGCGCGCCGGTGAAAATATCAATTGGCGGGTACTCTAACCGGCCAACATGCTAAGGATCGCACGTGAGCGAGTTTGACGATTTTGACAATGACGCAGAAAACGGCCCAGCGTCCTCCGGACCCAAGCCGCCGATGGCTTACCGATTTCGCGGCTTCCTGCCGGTAGTAGTGGACGTCGAATGCGGTGGGTTCAACGCGGCTACTGACGCCCTGCTGGAGATTGCCGCAACGACCATCGCCATGGACGAAGACGGCATGGTTTATCCCGACCAGACCCATTTTTTCCGAGTCGAACCCTTTGTGGGTGCCAATATTGAAGCTGCAGCGCTGGAGTTCACCGGCATTAAACTCGACCATCCGTTGCGGATGGCCGTCAGCGAAGAACATGCCCTGACGGAAATCTTCAAGCATGTGCGCAAGGCCGTTAAATCCGCCGGCTGCAAACGTGCGGTGCTGGTAGGGCATAACGCCTTCTTCGATCTGGGCTTTGTCAACGCAGCTGTCGAGCGTACCCAGATCAAACGCAATCCCTTTCATCCCTTCTCCTGCTTCGACACGGCCACCCTTGGCGGATTGGCGTACGGGCAAACTGTGCTTGCCAAGGCCTGCGCTGCGGCGGGTATCGAGTTCGACGGGCGCGAGGCCCATTCGGCGCGTTACGACACGGAAAAGACCGCCGATCTCTTCTGTTCCATTGTCAATCGCTGGCGAGAGATGGGCGGCTGGCCACTCGTCTGAGCTGGACTGCAGCGGCTGATTGATCGCGCGATTGAACAAACTGATTGCCTCCGATAACTTGCCCGAATGGGCTGGCGGAGCTATTTTCAGAAAGAGTGGAATCATCCGCTACACTTCGTCTGTGATCCAGACGATTGGCCAGTTGGTCATGAATGGAGTCGGCATCGCGAAACATGCAAGCCGATTGATAACCAGAAAAAGGAGTCATCCCCTCATGAAACGTAAGTCCCTAGCCATGCTTTTTTCCGCCGCTATCGGCTATGCCGCCGTGGTGTCCACGCCGGCCGTTGCACAAGAGAATTTCGTTACTATCGGTACGGGTGGTCAAACAGGCGTGTATTACGTTGTGGGTCAGTCGGTATGTCGGCTAATCAATCGCAATAGTAGTGAACACGGAATTCGCTGTAACGCTCCCTCCAGCGGCGGCTCGGTCGCCAACGTCAATGCGATTCGTGGCGGCGAAATGGATATGGGCGTAGTGCAGTCCGATATTCAGTACAAAGCGTATGAAGGTGTAGAGAATTTTGAAGACGCTGGGGCCTTTGAAGGTTTGCGCGCGATGTTTGCGCTACATGGGGAGCCCTTGACCGTGGTTGCCCGTCGCGATGCGAATATCTCCAATATCAAGGATTTGAAAGGCAAGCGCGTCAATATCGGCAACCCTGGCTCCGGCCAGCGCGACACCATGGACGTAGTCATGGACGCCATGGGCTGGACCCGCGATGACTTCGCTCTGGCGTCGGAGCTGGGTGCCGCCGAGCAGGCCGGCGCATTGGGCGACAACAATGTGGATGCCATGGTCTATGTTGCCGGTCATCCGAACGGCTCGATCCAGGAAGCCACCACTACGGTTGATGCGGTGCTGGTATCAGTGTCTGGTGACGAAATCGACCAACTGGTGGAAAAGCGTCCCTATTATGCGAAGGCGACCATTCCTGGGGGCCTGTATCGCGGTAATGACGAGGATGTGGAAACCTTTGGTGTTCGCGCCACACTGGTGACATCCACCGCTGTTCCGGACGATACGGTTTATCACACCGTAAAAGCGGTATTCGAGAACTTTGATCGCTTCAAGCGCCTGCACCCTGCGTTTGCCACACTCAAGGAAGAAGAAATGATCAAGGAAGGCCTGTCCATTCCCCTGCATGACGGTGCAGTCCGTTACTACAAGGAACGTGGCTGGATGTAGATCCTGTACCAGGCCGCTTTTCAGCGGCCTGGCTTCTTTCAGACATCCATCCCCACGCAGGCCCCACCATGACCGAACATACCAAGCGGGAAGACCTTGACTCCGAACTCGAGGATCTGGTCTCCAGCAGCGATACCGGCGCGCGCAAGCCCAAGGGAGCGACCGGTAAAATACTGGTAAGCATTGCAGCCCTCTGGTCCCTCTTTCAGCTTTGGATAGCGTCGCCCCTGCCCTATCTGGTCGGCTTCGGCGTATTCAACAGTACCCAGTCGCGCTCCATTCACCTGGCTTTCGCCGTTTTCCTGGGCTTTATGGCCTTCCCAGCGTTCAAACGCTCACCCAGGGATCGCGTGCCCATCGCCGACTGGATTCTTGCTCTGGTAGCCACGTTCTGCGCCGCCTACCTGTTTATTTTCTACACTGACCTGGCCAGCCGCCCAGGCCGCCCTACCTCGCTTGATGTAGTGGTCGGCATTGTCGGACTGGTGATGCTCCTTGAGGCCACACGCAGGGCGCTCGGGCCGCCGCTGATGATCGTCGCGCTTGTGTTCATCGTCTACTCGCTGGCCGGCCCCTACATGCCCGGCATCCTCGCGCACCGCGGCGTCAGCTTCGAGTCGCTGGTCAACCACCAATGGCTGACGACGCAGGGCGTCTTTGGCATCGCGCTGGGCGTTTCCACCAGCTTCGTGTTCCTCTTCGTGCTGTTCGGCTCGCTGCTCGACAAAGCTGGCGCGGGCAATTACTTCATCAAAGTCGCGTTTTCCATGCTAGGTCACTATCGCGGCGGCCCGGCCAAGGCTGCGGTGGTTGCTTCGGGCTTGACCGGCCTGATCTCGGGATCGTCCATTGCCAACGTGGTAACGACCGGCACTTTCACCATCCCGATGATGAAGAAGCTGGGCTACCGGCCCAGGTTCGCCGGAGCTGTCGAGGTCGCCTCGTCGGACGACGGCCAGATCATGCCGCCAGTGATGGGCGCTGCGGCGTTCCTGATGGTCGAGTTCCTGCGCATCAACTACCTGGCCCGGGAAAAGCGCGGCCTGCGTTTCGGCACCGCCGGCTCGATAAACAATGGCTCGCGCCTCACGGGTATGAGGCTGATAATGTCCGCCATACAGCATTATGGCCGATACGAATGAGGTCGAACGTGAGGGCCGTGTGCCCAAGGGAGTATTATTCCTTGAATTTATCACGCAATCATGCTAAAGA
>LAZR01000444.1_pt1 | contig 34742 bp, 38 predicted proteins | sample 329461 | NCBI WGS metagenome assembly LAZR01 (sample SAMN03002196, study PRJNA259156) | marine sediment metagenome | biome: sea floor; feature: Hydrothermal impacted sediments; material: marine sediment; isolation source: Loki non-amplified sample from Loki's castle hydrothermal vent sediment ...
CACATGACCGTACCTATCACATGTTCGAACCGTTGAAAAAAATCTCTTGCATCAAACGGGGCATCCACACATGGGAAGGCGATTTAATGCTGTTTGAACAGAGACGTGGCCAAGCAAATGTCACGTCGCTGGTTGAGCGCGTCAGTCGTTTCACGGTGATCCTTAAAAACCCAAACAAACGCACCAGACCGGTGATGGGAAAGATACTGAAGGCGATCAAAGACCTGCCCCATATCGCCCGCAGATCCATCACCTTTGATCGAGGTAGCGAGTTCGTCAGCTAGCCGCAATTGCAGGCAAAAATTGGTACACAAACTTGGTTCTGCGATCCCTCGTCACCCTGGCAAAAAGGAACGGTTGAAAATACCAATCGAAGGGCTCGACGGTGGCTACCCAGAAAGCGAGATATACGTCAGCTCACGGATCACGACATCAAAGAAATAAGCGACCGCCTCAACAACACACCGCGCAAATGCTTGTGATGGAAGACACCTGCGGAGGTCTTCAGAGAAAATATGTTGGCGGAAATGGGTCGATCACCCTACCCTCAAAAGTAATAGGAGTCGCAGTTCAGGTATCGCTCACACCGCTAAGACAAGCTGGGCAGCCAAAGTATCACCTGCGGGAAAGCCACCATGATCGTCACTACCACCGCATCCGCCACCAAAAACCAGATGACCCCACGAAAGATCACGCCCAATGATATAGAGCGATCAACGACCCCCTTAATCACAAAAACGTTCAAACCCACTGGCGGTGTGATCATACCAATTTCAAGAAACTTGGCGACGAAGACACCGAACCAAATCAGTGAAATCCCAGCCTCTTCTACCACCGGTAATAGTACTGGCAATGTAAGCAGCATCGCACCGATTGGGTCAAGAAACATACCCAAAATGATATAGACAAGGGCAATACCCAACACCAAGGCCAATTCAGAAGCACCAAAGGTTAAGATCGTTTGAGTAATCAATTCGCCCGAGCCGGAAAGTGCCAAAAACCGTGTTAGCAGATTTGCACCTATGGCAATAAGGAACAAGGCGGCGGTAGTAACGATCGTTTCGTTCACCGATTGGCGCAGAGTCGCGATTGTCAGGCCGCCACTGGCCCATGCAATGACGCAAGCGGCCAGCGCGCCCACGGCACCAGCTTCGGTCGCCGTAAACAACCCTACGAACATGCCTCCGATGACCACAACAAATAGTAAGATTACTGGCCAAGTACTCCTTAGATGAGCAAAACGTTCTCCCCATCCGGCAGGATCTTCACGTACAGGTGCTAGTGCGGGATTGATCCGCACCCGAATATAAATCATCGCGGCATAGATCACAGCTGTCAGGACGCCTGCACCGACGCCGCCAAGGAATAGCTGACCTATCGGCACCTGAGCAAAAATTCCAAATAGAATCAAAAGAATAGATGGTGGGATCAACGCCCCTAGCGTGCCGGCTGCGGCGATTGAACCAGTTGCCAACCCTGGATCGTAACCTGCCCTCGTCATCTCTGGAACGGCAATGCGGCCCATGGCAGCAGCGCAAGCTACGGAAGATCCGGTAACCGCAGCGAACCCACCCGCGCCAAACACCGATGCTATTGCTAATCCTCCAGGTAAAGCCCCCAACCACGCGCGAGCTGCTGCGAATAAAGTACGCGTCATGCCGCCGTGATAGCAAACATACCCCATCAGCAAGAACATGGGTACAGACGACAATGTCCATTTCGCCGCAAACTGGTATGGAACGCTGGTGAGGATTCCCCACGCGGGGCGAGGCCCAAGTAAGATGTAAATTCCGGTAAAGCTTACCAAAATCAGCGAAAGGCCGACCGGCATCCGCAATAACAGCAGTAGTGCAAGAACAGCCAGCCCGACCAAACCTATTATTTCTGGCGTCATTGTCCTGCCTCCGACACTGGCTCAACGATATCTTGGATTAACGGCATTCGCGCTTGTTTGGCGTTCGCAAGCCCTAAGACGATCCGCAACAAATACGTCATCGCCAGCAGAGAAAACCCCGCGGGCAACAGGAAGTACCCTTGCCAAATAGCCATAGACACGCCGTCTTCGACCGCAACTGAGCCACTAGTATAGCGGCGCATTGCCTCGTCCCACATCGTGAAAGTGAGCCCGCAGCACGTTAGGAAAGCCAAGACGTGCACGATCAACCCAACCAAACGCTGGGCGACAGTGCCGAGGTTGCTATAAATTAGGTCCACTGAGATATTGCGATCCTGAGCCTCAGCCATCGCTAGAGGTAGAAATGCAATTGCGACCATAAAGTAGTTCGCTACGATTACCGATACAAAGGGAATACGACTGTTGAACAACTGCCGCGAAAACGCGTCAGCGGCGACAGTCAACATCATTGCAATAACGGCGATAGCTGCGATCAAAGCGGCGATGCGGGTCAACAGCAGGTCGAAACGAATTAAGGGTGCCATCAGGGTTGCTTTCGTTTGAACTAGGTTTGATCAATACAAGTCGCGACTGTCCCGCTGAGCGCCACGGCTGCAGCGGGACAAACTTGGTTAACCTAGCGATGCAGGATCGATTTTAGAAAAGATCTCACGCAGGTAGAGAGAGAGTGTCCGATCTTCTGTGTAACTGCGATCTGGTCCATGCTTCCTGAGAGGAGCAAGGACGATGACCATATCCGAGGAACTGCTGGACGAACTACTGAAGGGCTGCGAGCGGCCTGAAGACCTGCTTGGCGATGCCGGTCTAATGAAAGAGCTCAAGATCAAGCTGATGGAGCGAATGCTCGGTGCTGAGTTGACGTCACATTTGGGCTATGAAGACGGCAAGGATGCCCCGCCTGATCAGACCAACCGTCGCAACGGGTCATCCGCCAAGAGATTGAAGGGGCAAGACGGCGAACTGCCTATCGCTGTGCCACGGGACCGGGACGGTAGCTTCGAACCTGAACTGGTGAAGAAGGGTCAGACCCGCATTGATGGGATGGATGACAAGATCATTGGCCTCTACGCAGCCGGTCTGACGGTCCGCGATATCCGTGCTCATCTTGAGGACGTCTATGGCCTGCAAGTTTCGCCAGACTGAATCGCCCCGGATTTACCGGAGACCTATAGCTTCATTTCACGCGACCATATCGAGCACGTCGTGCTGTGCATAGAAGTTCTGTTCAGCCTCTGCTGGCGGGATGTTTCCGATGGGACCAAGTAGACGCCGGTTGTTGAACCAATCGACCCAGCCGAGGGTGGCCAGTTCCAGATCCTGCATGTTGCGCCACGGTCCTTGGCGATGGACCAGCTCTGTTTTGTAGAGACCGTTAATTGTCTCAGCGAGGGCGTTATCATAGGAATCCCCGACGCTGCCGACCGACGGTTCGATGCCAGCCTCAGCCAAACGCTCGGTGTAACGAATGGACAAATATTGACCGCCGCGATCCGAATGGTGAACCAATCCACTTTTCTGGACCGGCCGTCGATCATGCAGGGCCTGCTCCAAAGCATCGAGAACAAAGTCCGTTTTGGCGGATCGCGAGACCCGCCACCCCACGATGCGATCAGCAAACGTATCGATGACGAAGGCCACATAGACAAAGCCCTGCCACCCCTCTCGTGACATTGCTTCGCAATGCACTGCCGGGCAGTGGTCGACACGTAGGTGAAGTCGCTGACCCAGAGAAGGTTAGGGGCTGGTGCTCGGAACACGCGGTTCACCTTATCACGCGGACAAGGCGCTGACGTGTCAGGGACGGTTGTTTTGACCACCTTGCCCCGCACAGCCCCACGGATGCCAATCTGTTTCATCAACCGTTGCACCGTGCATCTTGCAACCTCAAAGCCCTCACGTTTCAACTGATGCCAGGCCTTGCGCACCCCGTAGACCTGATAATTCTCATCCCAGACGCGTTTGATCTCCGAGCGCAGCTCTGTATCCCGCTGATACCGGGCAGAAGCTTTGGAAGGGTCCGCTCGGCACGCAAGTTGGTGATAGAATGTTGACGGTGCGATCGGCAGCACCCTGCAGATCGACTCGACACCGTAAACAACGCGCTGATCCTCAATGAAGGCGATCATCGCTTCAGTGGGCGGTCGAGTTCCGCCTGCGCAAAATAAGCTGACGCCTTACGCAGTATCTCGTTGGCCTGACGCAATTCCCTGTTCTCTCGTTCGAGAGTCTTGATCCGGTCGCGTTCCTCGGTTGTCACGCCATCACGCATGCCGCTGTCCTTCTCGGCCTGCTTGACCCATCCGCTCAAGGTCTGGGGAATACAGCCGATCTTGGGTGCAATGGCCGCAATCGCGCCCGCCTGCGTTTCGTATGAGCCTTGATGCTCGAAGACCATCCGGACCGCACGCGCGCGAACCTCAGGTGAATAGCGATTTGCCATTTTGCTTTTTGTCATAACCATCATCCTTACTTAAGTTGATGGTATCCGACAAACTCGGGGCGATTCAAAGCCCGCAACGGCAAACTGAAAATCGAAGATGCTTCGCGCCTGACACATATCCTAATGTTGATCGGCAAGACCTTTGAAGCGACCGACCTAGAAGAACGGTTGTCGAAGCTTGAAGGCTTGACCGATTGACCGCCGCGTTGAAAGCCCGTGTTGCCCGCTTGGAAGCCCGCCACAAAGCCGCAAACGACAAGCCGAAAGGCATCATTGGCGGTGAATACGGGCATCTAATCCCGAACCCTGACAAGCCGGGTCACTTGATGTTTTCCCAACCGCCGGGCGGCTTCGCCGAATATGCAAGAGCGCAACAGAACGCCTTGCAATCGGAACTTCGCACATTCTTCGCCGACATGATCGAACCGCAGCCCGAAGGCATCCCCGCCATTGTGGGCACCGAACCCCTTGCGCCGCTACCCAAGAACAAAAAGCGGGCGCGATACATCGAAGTAAATGGCGTCGAACTTGACGCCTTGGCCCTAAGAGGAAATAGAAAATGAACCGTTATTTGAACAACAGCCCCGTCCATGTAAACTTCTTGGACACGGCCCGTCTTGAAGTCGGGTTTAAGGTCAACTTCTTCACAATGGATGTTGCTGAGATTGACCCCGTGTCGGGCACCGCAGCGACCCGCGCAAAGTATGCCGTGCAAGAGGCGATTTCACGCCTTGAACGTTTGGCGACCGACACTTCGAAAACGAACGACGCAAAGAACGAAGCTGCAAAGACGCTGTTCAAGAACGTATCGAAGGAAGTCACCCAATCAATCAAGACAATTCGCAGCTATGGCGACCGCGAAGCCGAAGCCGCAAAAAAACCGCGCTTTCGAAGTTCTATCGCCTGACGCTTCCAAGGGCGCGGTGTATTCCGAAGTGCGTCAGTATTGCCGCGAACAAGCCGCCAAAGGCGACCCTGATTGGCCCATGCGTTTGAGCGAACTTTGCCGCAGCGACATTGACACCGCCCGCGCAATTAGCGCCGCGCCGGGTTTCCTTTCTGGCGTTGGCGATGAACGTCGTATGCACCTTGTCACGAATGCGCTTGAAGCATTCGCACCCGACGACGTTGCCCACATGAACCATGCGCTTGAAGTCGCGCAACAAGCCGACCGGATGGAAGCCGGATTGAACAAGCTTGGGCAGGCAATGTTTAATTCCGCACTTGCCGACCGGGCTTCTTACAGCCGCGTTGACGTAGACGCGCCGTTGATCGCACCCGAAGCGGGGGAATGACCATGCCCACATTGGCCGAAACCCAATTGAGAGAATTGACCGCATGGCTTGTCGCGTCTTCGCAGGATGAACGAACCCCATTGGGGAACGACTTCATTCGGCACGACGATTACGGGCAACTTGTGACGGTCGGACTTGACGACCCTGCGCCCGACCTGTCTGCGGCTATCGCGTTGGGCTGTCTGCCCTTGCTGGTCGCCCATGACGTGCCCGCAGCGACCTTCACGGCGATTGAGGGGCAGGCGAAGCTAGACGAACGAGCGCAGCACGTCACATGGCTGTCAGGGGCCGCGATTTCCGACCCGCTGCGGGGCTTCCCGGCCTGTCAGGTGGTTCGCGTCGCAGACGGGCAGACGTTGCGCCAAGCGGCTGCGGCAAGAGGCATTGACCCCGACGCCGACCGCTTGATTGTGGGCATCCCCGCAGCCTGTTTCTAACGATCTTCCTAGGGCCAACTTGGAAGCCTACTAACCCCGGTTGCATTGCTTAGCACCGGGGTCTTTTTTCTTAAGACCACTTGCGCCAAAAGTCTGACTTCGGCTTGGCTTCCGTCCCAGCGTTCACATACCCTGTAAGTTCGTCCAATTCGGTTTGGGCTTCTTCGGCTGTGAGGCTACCGTCACGCCACTCGGTCCAAATCCGAAGAAACAAATCAAGAATGTTCGCGGGGGGGTGAATGGAATCGTTTGCAAAAGTTCCCATCAGTGGTTCGCCCTGCCAAGTAGGGTCGGCATCTTCATTCCAAATTGCGGCGCAGCGTCGGGCATTGTGCCGAACTTCCATACGATCCATCGCAAGCGCGAAAGTATATTTGTCCGTGTGCCCCCAGCGAGGGGAGTAAAAATCGGCGTAGATTTCAATCGGGTCCATGAAATTTCCTTTCGTAATAACTTGTTCGTTTGACATATGGTGCCAGCGGTGGGGTAAAGCAACCTTGAACAGCTTTGCCATAGGTCGTTGTTATAAGACGGACGAAATGATCATTCTGAAATAAAAACCAATTATCTCAGAGGGGAATAGTGGGCGACCCTTCCACCTTCGGGGATCTTTTTTGTTGGTCTTCGCTATCAAGCCGATTGAGCATATCGAGGATAAACGTTTTAAATGCTTCGCCCCATTTTGTTGCGCGTTCCATTTCTTCGATAGGAACAGCATCGACGGTCAATCCGTCTTCCCCGGTTCGTTCAAATAACGCGAACACGACAAAGTTTTCATCGGCCAAAAGATACCCGGCACAATGCCCGTGGGCTATTTTGTTTCTTGGCTTAGAATGGCGCTCATAAAGCTTTTTGTGCTTCTTTAGGAACTTGGTAGCTTTTTCCGCAGAGTTGAGTTGTTTGATTAAGCGGATCATTTCGGCGAGTTTGCCCGAACCGCTTTGCTTGCCGATGGTGTCGGCGGCTTCGTGGTAAGGAACTTCCATAAGGTGCGCCAAAAGCATCGCTAGAGCGCCGTCAAGCGTTCCCCATACAAGAACAAGGTCTAGCATCGCTTCGCGGTGGATTGGCTTTAGTGCAGGAGTGTAGTTTCCGGCTTCCAATTCGTTGTTAAGCGTTCTTTCGTCCATGATCGGCCCTTTCTATCTTCACGAATGCGTGATCGCTTGGCGGGGCTTTGACGGCATAAACCGAACATTTTTTGCTGTAGTAGTTTTGTAGTAGGATTTTGGCGTTTTATATTTTCGCAACAAAATCAACAACTTACAAGTGTATGTGGCAGCCCGTAGGGGAGTCGAACCCCTCTTTTCAGGTTGAAAACCTGACGTCCTAACCGATAGACGAACGGGCCACTTAGCTTGTGAGCGTTTCTCTAAGGAAAGCGGGGCAGGCACGCAAGCAGAAATCGAAAGAAAGTGAAAATTTTTTATGCAGGGGCTGCGTCTTCCAGACGCAGCTGCACCGTCTGTCGCCCCCGCCATGTGTTGATGTCCAGACGCCCCGCCAGATGGAACCGCGCGCCGCCGTGGTTTTCCAGCGCCGGACCAAGCGGTCCGTCAAACGCGCCAAAGGCGATCGCGTCCATTTTGGTATTGTTGCCGTCGCCAAAGCTGATCTTGAGATGGCTTTCACCCACCCGTTTCACAAAGCGGATTTGCATATCTGCAAACACATATCGCGGGGCAGGGGCACCGGCGCCAAACGGACCTGCCTGTTCCACCTGCTGCGCCAGTTCAACAGTGGCAGCGGCGGGCATCAGCATACCGTCAAGCTTCAGGTCTGCTGCGCCGGTCAGATGCGCGCCCTGTTTGGCAAGCAGTTCCGACAGCCGCGCCATCGCTTCCTCGAGCTTGTCCTCGGCCACGGTCAGGCCTGCGGCCATTTTGTGTCCGCCCCCCTTGATCAGCAGGCCCTCGGCTGCCAGCCGCTGGATCGGGGCACCCAGGTCGATCCCCGAGACAGAGCGCCCGGATCCTTTCCCGATGCCATTCTCGAACCCGATCACAACCGACGGACGGTTCGACGCCTCTTTCAGACGGGACGCAACAATGCCCACCACGCCGGGGTGCCAGCCCGCGCCCGACGCCCAAACCAGCGGCGCGTCATACCCGCGTGTTTCCGCCTGATCGAGCGCAGCGGCGCGTACGGCGGTCTCTACATCGCGCCGCTCGGTGTTCAACAGGTCGAGCTTTTCAGCAAGGGATTGTGCCTCGTGCGGGTCATCGCAGGCCAGCAATCGCGCACCGAGATCGGCCTGACCAATGCGACCACCTGCGTTGATTCGGGGGCCCAGCAAAAACCCAAGGTGATAGGCCGCGGGGGAGGTATCCATGCGTGCCACATCGGCGAGGGCCGCAAGACCGACCCGGTCACGCCGCGCCATAACGCGCAATCCCTGACGCACAAAAGCACGGTTGACGCCTATCAACGGGGCCACATCCGCCACCGTGGCCAGCCCCACCAGATCCAGCAGCGCCATCAGGTCGGGCCCGCGTGCTCCCGCTTCACGCAGCTGACGCCCTGCCTCGACCAGCATCAAGAATACGACCGCCGCCGCACATAGATGTGCCAACGCGCCATCTTCATCTTGTCGGTTCGGGTTCACAACGGCCAATGCGTCGGGCAGGGTTTCTGCGCCAAGGTGGTGATCCAGAATAACCACATCCGCCCCGACGGCAGCGGCCACGGGCCCATGAGACAGGGTGCCGCAATCGACGCAGACAATCAGATCATGCGCCGCCGCCAGTTCCGCCATCGCCGCGTCATTGGGGCCGTAGCCTTCGTCGATCCGGTCCGGCACATACAGCGTCGCGGCGCAGCCCATCTCGCGCAACCAGACCAGCAGCAGCGCGGCAGAGCTGCCACCATCCACATCATAATCCGCAAAAACGGCAATCCGCTGACGCGCTTTGACCGCAGCTAGAAAACGCGTCGCGGCTTTTTCCATGTCGCGCAAGGATCGCGGGTCAGGCAGCAGGTCGCGCAAGGAGGGGGCAAGGAAGGCCTCGGCCTCTTCCGCCGCCACGCCGCGCCGCGCTAATACCTGACATAGGGCCAGCGGCAGGCTGGTCTGCTGCACCAGAACTTGCGTCGCGCGTTCCACCTCGACACCGGGGCCGACCCAGCGACGCCCCGTCAAAGACGCATCAACACCTAGAAATCTCATGCATCCCTCACTTCCAAATGGTCAAAAATCCTCGCCGAAGGCATCCGGCCTGTCCTGCGCATACTCCGCAGATCGGGGCCCAAACCTCGCCTGCTTCGGTGTTAAAGATCCTCGATACGCAGCGCCACAGGGTCGCTTGCCAGCACACCGGTATGCGCCATCGCGTCCAGCGCCTCGTCCAGCGCGGTACGGCTGCATTTATGCGTAACGATCAGCACCGGGGCCTGATCGCTGCGATGTTCGGTCTGGCGCATGCGGTCGATGCTGATGCCGGCCTCGCCTAGAACGGTGGCGACCTTGGCCAAGGCACCGGGTTTGTCCAGTAGGCCCATGCGCAAATAAAACGCGGCAGGACGCTGCGACAGCGCCGCAGTGGCCGAGGCGAGCGTCGTCGCCTTCTGGCCAAAGACTGGACCATGCCAGCCGCGCGCGATATCGCAGATATCTGACATTACGGCACTGGCCGTGGGGCCTTCGCCGGCACCGGGGCCGCGCAGGACGATCTGCCCAATTGCGTCGCCTTCCAGCACGATCATATTGGTTCCGCCCGCCAGTTGCCCCAGCGGAGAGCTGTCAGGCACAAGACAGGGCTGCATGCGTTGTTCCAGCCCGCGGCCGGTCATTTGTGCGACGCCCAAAAGCTTGATCTTGTAGCCCATATTGGCGGCAGCCAGAATGTCGTCGATGCTGACGCGCTGGATGCCTTCGATCTCGATCCCGTCGAAATCCACCTGTGTGCCAAAAGCGATGGACGACAGGATCGCCAGCTTGTGCGCGGCGTCAATGCCGCCCACATCAAGGTTCGGGTCCGCCTCAAGGTAGCCAAGCGCCTCGGCCTCTTCGAACAGGGAGTTGTAGCCGTTGCCGGTTTCTTCCATGCGGGTCAGGATATAGTTGCAGGTGCCGTTCATCACGCCCATGACGCGGGTGATCTCGTTTCCGGCAAGGCTTTCCGTCAACGCCTTGATCACCGGGATGCCCCCTGCGACGGCGGCCTCATAGCGGATCAGGCAGCCGGCAGCTTCGGCCTGTTCGGCCAGCGCCTGACCGTGGATGGCCAGCAATGCCTTGTTCGCGGTGACCACATCTTTGCCCGAGGCCAGTGCGGCCTCGGTGGCGTCCTTGGCGGGACCTTCGTCGCCGCCCATCAGTTCGACAAACACATCGACGTCATCGCGTTTCGCCAGCGCGACCGGATCGTCTTCCCAAGCGTAGCCGGACAGGGACACACCACGATCCTTGTCGCGGCTGCGTGCAGAGACGGCGGTGATGGTGATAGGGCGGCCTGTGCGCGCTTCGATCAGTGCGGCCTGCTTGCGGATGATCCGCACCACGCCAACCCCAACGGTGCCCAATCCGGCAATCCCAAGACGAAGCGGTTGTGACATGGTGCAATCCTTTTGGTGGTGCGCGGCAGCGGGCTGCGGCGTTTAACGGGGTTCGCCGCGATGTATCCTTTTCCCGCCGCGCACGCAACGCGACATTGCATCTGCTTTACTGTAAACCTTGGGACAAACGCTGCTTTTCAGGCCCCGACAGGACCGATCCACGCAACTGTGCAGCACGCGCCTGTAACCGTTCGACCCGAGAGGTCAGACCGTTTTCGATCTGCGGGATGTTGACCTGTCCGCCCTCTGCCTTGGCCAGCAGCGGATCAATTGGCACCAACGCGGGGTAATCTGCGGCGAGAAGTTCGGGCGTGGCACGGCTGTCGAGCGCGGGAAACTGGGTGCACGCCGCGGGTAGGACCAGCGCGGCAAGGCAGAATGATAAGAGAATACGGTTCTTCATTTCCCAGTCATGCACCAGCGACAGAAATCGCGCAAGCAGGGGTTTGCCTTTGTACATGTGTTCAATTAACCTTCGCCCCATGGGGCGTACAACCGGATCACATTCTGACATCACTCGGCCAAAAATCCGCGCGGCTGCGCTGCGGCTGTTTGCGCGGCACGGCTTTGCCGCCGTGTCCATGCGCGCACTCGCGACCGAGGTGGGGGTACAGGCAGGGGCGCTTTATAACTATACACCGGACAAGCAAACGCTGCTGTTCACCCTGCTGCAAGATCACATGAACGACCTGCTTGAGGCCTGCACCAGTGACGCTGCCCCGACCGCGCTTGAACGCCTGCGGCATTTCGTTGATTTCCACATCCGGTTCCACGCGGATCGCCCGGACGAGGTGTTCATTTCCTATATGGAGTTGCGCAACCTGACGCCCGAGAATTTTACCACTGTTGAAACCCTGCGCCGTCAGTATGAGGACCGGCTTGAGGCGATATTGCGCGATGGGGCCGCCGCCGGAGATTTCGCCATCGCAGATACCAAGATTGCCACGTTGGCGGTGATTGCGATGCTAACAGGGGTGAACACGTGGTTCCGCGCAGGCGGACGGTTGTCGCTGGACGAGGTGATCGCGCAATATTGGGATATGGTGCGAAAATCCGTCATGGCGGGGTAGGGCCGAGCCGGCCCACACCCCTTTAACTTAAAGTAATATTTAGTGTGCGGGTTTGATGAATGTCCCGTTGTTCAAATCGCGCATCGCCTGACGCAGTTCCTCTTGCGTGTTCATCACGATCGGACCGTGCCACGCGACGGGTTCGTCAATCGGTGCGCCCGAGATCAGCAAAAAGCGTACGCCTTCCGGTCCTGCCTGCATCGTGACCTCGTCACCTGTGCCAAAACGGATCAGGGTCCGGTCGCCGCTGAGATCGCGGATGTTCACCTCTTCGCCGCCGACCTCTTTCTCTAGCAAGACCCCTGACGGGGCAGAGGCATCGGCAAAAGCGGCGGCCCCCTGAAAGACATAGGCAAAGGCGCGGCGGTAGGTGTCGATGCGAAAGGTTTTGCGGACCCCGGCAGGGACCTTGATATCAAGGTATTGCGGATCGGCGGCGATGCCATCTACGGGGCCTGTTTTTCCCCAGAATTCGCCTGTGATCACGCGTACTGTCGTGCCATCGTCATCGGTGACCACGGGAATATCCTTGGCCGCGACATCCTGATAGCGCGGCGCAGTCATCTTTTGCGCAGATGGCAGATTTCCCCAAAGCTGAAACCCGTGCATTTGTCCCTTGGCGTTTCCGTTGGGCATCTCTTGATGCAGGATGCCGGAGCCCGCCGTCATCCACTGCACATCACCAGCACCAAGCGTGCCGACGTTGCCCAGGGAATCCCCGTGTTCGACCGTGCCTTCCAGCACATAGGTGATTGTTTCGATCCCGCGGTGCGGGTGCCACGGGAACCCTTTTTCGAAATCCTGCGGACGTTCGTTGCGGAAATCGTCGAACAGCAGGAAGGGGTCCAGCTCGGACGGGTCCTGAAACCCGAAAGCACGGTGAAGCTTCACGCCTGCGCCTTCCATCGTTTGCTGGGCCGCGCGGGTCTCTAGGGTAGGGCGGATCGACATAGGGGCTCTCCTTATCCTGGTCTGGAACTTAGATAAGGGGCGTGCTTTCATGCGGCAATAGTCGCTGTACGAACCATAAGTGTGCATGGTCGCACAGGGCGGGCAGCGATACCTTCCCCCGTGCGACACAGTCAGATCTATCAGTCGTCGAAGCCGACGAAGCGGGTCACCTCTTCGACGGGACGGCGGGTAGAAACGACGGCGTTGGCCGAAAAATCCTCGTCGGGCCAGCCCATAGCGACACAGGTCATGATCACCTGATCGTCGGGGATTTGCGCGTGCTCGCGGACCACGGGCGATTGCATGATACCCTGACCGTTAATGACGCAGCCCAGTCCCTTGCTCCAGGCGGCAAGGACAAGGCCATAGGTCACCGCGCCCAGATCAAAATGCGCGATGGTGCCGTTGTCATCCAGCGACTTGTCAAAGCACACCACGATGGACACGGGCGCATCAAACTGGCGGAAACCGCGCATGACCCAATCCTGACGGCGTTCCTTGTCTTCGCGTTCAATCCCCATAGCGGCAAAAAGCTGTTTCGCGATGCCGACCTGCCGGTCACGGTGGATACCGGCATAGGCCCCGTGGTCGCTGATTTCACGCACGGGCGGCACGCCTTGCAACATACGGGTAGAGTTCCCCTCGCGGACTTTTTCCAGCGGGTCACCCGTCAGGACGTGCAGATGCCAGGGCTGTGTGTTCATCGATGAGGGCGCACGGTTGGCCAATGCGACGATCTCTTCAAGCAGTGCACGCGACACGGGTTCTTTCTTGAAGCCCCTGATGCTGCGCCGTTCCTGCATGGCCTGTTTCAGTTCCATCTTGCCCTCCCGCAAATTTCCTGACGGCTGTCAGACTGTTGTAGTTCCGCGGTGGGGTCAAGCGCGGGCAGGGCTGTGTGCCGCTGCGTAAGATCAGCAGTTGGGAACGTTCACCGCCAGCCCGCCAAGCGAGGTTTCCTTATACTTCTCGGACATATCCGCACCGGTCTGGCGCATGGTTTCGATGCAGGCATCCAGCGGTACCAGATGGGTGCCATCGCCACGCAGCGCCAGCGAGGCCGCCGACACTGCCTTGATCGCGCCAAGCCCGTTGCGTTCGATGCACGGCACCTGCACCAGACCGCGCACGGGGTCGCAGGTCATGCCCAGATGATGTTCCAGCGCGATTTCAGCGGCGTTTTCGATTTGCGCGGGCGTCCCGCCCATCACGGCACAAAGCCCTGCGGCAGACATCGCCGCGGCGGATCCGACTTCGGCTTGGCAGCCTGCTTCGGCCCCCGAAATCGATGCGTTGAACTTGACCAGCCCGCCAATCGCCGCGGCGGTCAGCAAAAAATCCTCGATATGTGCTTCTGAGGCACCGGGCACGTGGTCCAGATAATAGCGTAAGGTCGCGGGCATCACACCTGCCGCCCCGTTGGTGGGGGCAGTGACGACTTGCCCACCGGCAGCATTTTCCTCGTTCACCGCCATGGCGTAGACGCTCATCCAGTCGTTGATCGTGTGAGGGGCGCGCTGGTTCTGGCCGCGTTCTTGCAGCAGGGCGTCATGGATCGCCTTGGCGCGGCGTTTGACGTTTAACCCACCGGGCAGGATTCCATCGGTTTCAAGCCCGCGGTTGATGCAGTCGTTCATCACCTGCCACAGACGTTTCGTGCCGTCGCGCAGGTGTTCTGCCCCGCCGCGGGATTCTTCGTTTGCGCGTTTCATCTGCGCAATACTCTTGCCGGATGCCGTCGACATTTGCAGCATTTCCGCCGCGGATTTGAACGGGAAGGGGACCGGCGCGCCTTCGTCCGTGTCCTTGCCCGACGCGAGCTCGCTTTCGGTCATCACAAAGCCGCCGCCGATGGAATAATATGCCTCGCGCAGGCTGACGTCGCCTTGGGCGTCGGTGGCCATCAGCATCATCCCGTTGGCATGGCCGTCCAGCTTGGTGTCGTAGTCAAAGATCATATCGACCTTAGGAGCGAATTTCAGCGTGCCAAGGTCAGGTAGCGTGATCTGGTGCGTTTCGTTGATCTCGGCCAGCAGCTTTTCGGCGCGGTCATTGTCATAGTCTTGCGGCGTGAACCCCGCGAGGCCCAGTATCGTGGCGCGGTCAGTGGCGTGACCGACGCCGGTAAAGGCGAGGCTGCCATGCAGGGACGCGCGCAGACCTGCGAATTTGAACGGTGAGGCGCGCATCAGGTCCAAAAAACGCGCGGCTGCCACCATGGGCCCCATTGTATGGGATGAGGACGGGCCGATGCCCACTTTGAACATATCGAAGACAGAGAGAAACATCAGGTGGCACTTCCTATGGGTGGGGTGGCAAGGCGGGGCTTAGTAAAGGGCGTGGGCCCCAACCCTTCGGCGGTTTGCGCGGCGGCGGTGCACGGCAGTGCTTCAACCCGAGCGCAAAGCGCGTGCAGATGCGCCATGCCGCGCAGATCAAACCAGCTGCGATCGCGGCTCTGTGGATACAGCGCGCACCAGCGCAACAGCGGAGCGAGGTAAAACGCAAGCGCGAGGGGCAGCGTATCGGCAGCAGCCCGATCCTCAAGCGCACGCAGGTGGGTCTGCAACGCTTGGGTTATGGTTGCATGCAGCGCGTCTTGGGCGGCGCCGTCGGAGCCTACGTATTTTTCCGGGTAAAACAGCATACGCAGGGCAGGGTGCACTGTATTGGCAACGAAAAACAACCACTTGAGGAAATCTGCCCGCGTAGCATCCGTCGCGGCAGGGGCCAGCCCCCTATGCCGGTCCGCCAGCCACAGCAGGATCGCGCCGGTTTCAAACATCGGCCCGGCCGGTGTCTGCAGCGCGGGGATCAGCCCGTGCGGGTTCAGCGCCCGATAGGCGGGGGTGGACTGCCCCTGCGCCGCGCGATCGACCAGGCAGGTGTCATAGGGCACGCGCTGCGCCTCAAGCGCGAGGCGGATGATCAGGGAGGCATTATCGGGGGCGTAGTGCAGAGTGTAGTCGGTCATAGGCCGGTGGTATCCCATTGCGCCGGAGGCGGGCGATTGAAAACGACCGATCTGCGCGGTTTGCGGTACTCTATCGTGATAAGCGCTGCATAAAACCCCCTGCGCGGGTCGCATTGGCGGGCACGAGGGCCACAACTGCCACCAATATCGCGGTTTTGAGGGTCGCGCGTGCGGACGGCTGCGTCTATAAGGGCATCGATTAACGAGGAGTCGCTGCCATGACCGGAGAATTGTCACCCATCGATAAGGCCAAATTTGTCGCCGCCAAACGCGCTGCGCAATTTGTAGAAGACGGTATGCGCGTCGGATTGGGCACTGGCTCGACCGCTGCGTGGCTGGTGCGCTGTTTGGGCGAAATGGTGCGCGACGACGGGTTGCGTATCAAAGGCGTGCCCACCTCCACCCGCACAGCACAGCTGGCGCGCGAAGTGGGGATCGAGGTGATCAGCCTTGATGAAGCCAAGTGGCTGGACCTGACCATCGACGGCGCGGATGAATTCGACGGCGAGCTGAACCTGATCAAGGGCGGCGGCGGTGCGTTGTTGCAAGAAAAGATCGTGGCTACCGCGTCAGATCAAATGGTCGTGATTGCCGACATCGGCAAAGAGGTCGAAACGCTGGGTGCATTTCCCCTTCCGGTAGAGGTTATTCCCTTTGGCTGGCAGACCACACAGGCGCTTGTCGAAGAGACTTTGGTGTCGATGGATGTGCTGGGGCGCAATTCGACGCTTCGCATGAACGGCGAGATCCCATTTGTGACTGACGAGGGAAACTACATCCTTGACCTGCACCTCAAGCGGATCGGCAACGCCCGCCAGATGGCTTTGGTGATGAACCAGATGCCGGGTGTAGTTGAAAACGGGCTGTTCATTGATATCTGTGATGCTGTGGTGATCGGCTATGGCGATGGCCGCGTCGAAGTGCGCGACATCAACGAAGGCACTGTTGATCGCGATAAGATGGAGTTCGTCGAGACAGATAATCTGTTTTCCGACCTGAGCGATTAACAAAGAAAGGCCCCGGCCCAGATGAGCGATTTTGATTACGACCTTTTTGTCATTGGTGGCGGTTCCGGCGGGGTACGCGCCGCGCGTGTTGCGGCGGGTGAATACGGGGCCAAAGTCGCCCTCGCCGAAGAGGACCGCTATGGCGGGACGTGCGTAATCCGGGGCTGTGTGCCGAAAAAGCTGATGGTGTTTGCGTCGGGCTATGCCGAACTGGTGGACGAAGCACAGTGCTTTGGCTGGGACATCAAGCCCGGGACATTCGATTGGCACGCGTTCAAGGGCCGTCTAAACACCGAGCTGGACCGGCTTGAAGGCGTCTATCGCAAGCTGTTGGCCAATTCAGACGTTGATACCTTCGACCAGCGCGCCACGATCAAGGATGCGCATACGGTGCAACTGGCGAACGGCGAAACCCGCACCGCCAAGCATATTTTGGTGGCCACCGGAGGCCGCCCCGTCCGTCCCGAGGTTCCTAACGCACAGCTGGGCATTGTGTCGGATGATATCTTTCATCTTGAAACCCTGCCCAAGTCGATCTTGATCATCGGCGGCGGCTATATAGGCTGTGAATTTGCCTGTATTCTGAACGGTTTGGGCGTCGAAGTGACGATGTACAACCGTGCGGCGCAGATTTTGCGCGGCTTTGACGACGAAGCCCGCGGGCTGATCGCTGAATCCATGACTGAGGCGGGTATCGATATCCATTGTGGCACCAATATCGTCGAAATGGCATTGGAATCCCAACACGAAGCCGGCACCATGCCCAGCAACTCTGATGCGGCGATGGGTGCCACAGCTGAGCAGTCGAACGAGTTGAACAGCAGCGCCACACCCCAAGGCACGCAGGGGCCGGTTTGGGTTAAGGCATCCAACGGGTCCGAGAAAGTGTTCGATATGGTGCTGTTCGCCACAGGGCGCGCGCCGAACACCCAGGATATGGGGCTGGAAGAGGTCGGCATTTCGCTGGGCCGCCGCCAAGAGATCGAAGTCGATGAATACAGCCAGTCAGGCGTGCCGTCGATCTACGCCATTGGCGACGTCACCGACCGCGTGAACCTGACACCTGTCGCGATCCGCGAAGGGATGGCCTTTGTGCAGACCGTCTTTGGCGGGAACCCGACGCCGGTGGACCACGATCTGATCCCGTCGGCCGTGTTTACTCAGCCGGAATTCGGCACTGTTGGCATGACCGAAGAGCAAGCCGCAGAGCAGGAACCGGTCGAGATTTACTCGGCATCGTTCCGGCCGATGCAAACGGCCTTTGCCGAAAAGAACAAACGTGTGATGATGAAGCTCATTGTGAGCAAGGAAACACGCGTTGTACTGGGGTGCCACATCGTCGCACCAAACGCAGGCGAGCTGATCCAGCTGGTGGGCATTGCCGTCAAGGCAGGGCTCACGAAAGAGCAGTTTGACGCGACCTGCGCCGTGCACCCGACCATGTCCGAAGAACTGGTCACCATGCGCAGCCCGACACGCACTGCTTGAAGTCCGGGCGATTATGCCCGACTTTGCACATGATCAAACCGCTTAGGCGGTTGGGATAGGGCCGCTGAAGCGGTCAATAAATAGGGAAGAATTAATGGCTGGAAATACAGGCGGTCCTTGGGGCGGCGGTGGAAACTCAGGCGGAGGTAACAACGGCGGTGACCGGAACCGGCCCGGCGGTGAACGACCCACCGGTGGCGGCGGACGTGGACCGGGCGGTGATAAAGGCCAACGCCCCGAAATCGATGATCTGATGAAGAAGGGGCAGGAACAACTGCGCGTTCTCATGGGGGGTAAAGGCGGCGCGCGGAATTCCGGTGGAGCTGGCGGCAGCGGCGGCGGTGCGGGCCCGAAACTTACCCGTGGCACAGTCGGTCTGGGTGTGCTGGCCGCTGTCGTCGTCTGGGGTATGGCTAGCTTTTATACCGTGCGTCCCGAGCAGCAGTCGATCGAGCTTTTCTTGGGTAAATTCTCGGGTATAGGCACCGAGGGTTTGAACTTTGCACCTTGGCCGCTTGTGACAGCCGAAGTATTTGACGTGACCACAAACCGCGCCGAAACCATCGGTGCAGGTCGTAATTCAAACGACAACGATGGTCTGATGCTGACGACCGACGAGAACATCGTCGACATCGATTTTCAGGTGGTCTGGAACGTAAAAAGCGCGCAGGATTTTAAATTCTCGCTGCGTGATCCGGATTCGGCCGTGCGCGCGATTTCTGAGTCCGCAATGCGCGAGATTATTGCCCAGTCCGAATTGGCACCGATCCTGAACCGCGACCGTGCCGCCATTGAAGCCGCTGCGCGCGAGTTGATTCAAACGACGCTGGACAACCGTCAGACCGGGATCAACATCATCCGCGTCAACTTTAACAAGGTGGATCCGCCCAGCCAGACGGTAACAATGACGGACGCCGAAGGGCGTACGACACAGCAGACCGTGATTGATGCCTTCCGCGATGTTCAGGCCGCCGCACAGGAGCGCGACCGGGTGGAACGTCAGGCGGACGCCTATGCAAACCGGCGCACTGCCGAGGCACGCGGTGAATCGGCACAGATTTTGGAAGCTGCAGAAGGTTACCGTGCCCGCGTTGTCAACGACGCCGTGGGTGAAGCAAGCCGGTTCGAAGCCGTTTTGCAGGAATATACCGCAGCGCCTGAAGTAACACGCAAGCGGCTTCATCTTGAGACGATGGAAAAGGTTCTGGGGGATGTCGACAAGATTATCCTTGAGAACAATGAACAAGGCGGCGGACAAGGTATCGTGCCTTATGTGTCGCTGAATGAGTTGCGCCGCAATGCTGGCAACGCCGGAGGGTCAAACTGATGAGCAAACTAAAATTTATTGTTCCCATCGTCGCCGTGGCGCTCGTGGGCCTGCTGTCAGCTGTTTATATTGTGGACGAGCGTGAAAAGGCGCTGGTGCTGCGGTTTGGCCAGATTAAACAAGTGCGCGAAGAGCCGGGCCTTGGCTTTAAGCTGCCCTTGCTTGACGAAGTTGTGCGTTACGAAGACCGCATCATGACGCTGGAAACCCCGATGATCGAGGTGACCCCAGCTGATGACCGCCGGCTTGAGGTGGACGCGTTTGTTCTTTACCGGATCTCCGACATTCGTCAGTTTCGCCAAGCTTTGGGTGTTGATGGTGGGCGTCAGGCTGAAATCCAGCTGAACGGTATCCTCGACGGTCAGATCCGTGCGGTGCTTGGTTCACAGGGTGTGACGTCTGATACGATCCTGTCGCCCGAGCGCTCTGCCCTCATGGACCAGATCCAAGTACGCAGCGATCAACGTGCGAAGGCATTGGGTCTCACAGTCGTCGACGTGCGTCTGCGCCAGACCAATCTGCCCGAGCAGAACTTTGATGCGACTTTGCAGCGTATGATTGCCGAGCGGGACCGCGAAGCAACTGACGAACGGGCGCGTGGTCGCGAGGCGGCTTTGCGTGTCACCGCCCTTGCGGATCGTACCTATACCGAAATCCTGTCGGAAGCCCGTCGTGATGCCCGCATCACCGAAGGTGAAGCAGATGCCGAGCGAAACAAGATCTTTGCGCAGGCCTATTCCAAGGATGTAGAGTTCTTTGAATTCTACCGCTCGCTTAGCGCCTACGAGACGGCGTTGCAGGGTGAAAACTCTACCATGGTTATGTCACCTGACGGCGAGTTCTTTAACTACTTCAATTCAGGCGAAGGCAGCCGAAGCACAAGCGCGACGACGACCCCCGGCCCGACGACCCAGGGCACGGCGACCCCCGGCACGACGACCCAGGGCACTGGGACCGGAATCGGCACAACAACCGGCAACTGATCCCAATCAAGTTGACTTTTAAACAGGGGCTGGCAGCAATGCCGGCCCCTGTTTCGTCTGGGGCGCGGAATGTGCTGCCGAGGGTATGCGGAGCGGCAATTTCGGATAGAAACCGCTGCACGCGTTGACATGCGCGTGAGGATGACCATCTTTCACCTTGCGGCAGTGAGTTTGCAGATGCACTCTGCCTAGACATCAAAAACGGGGTCTAGTGCCCCTTACATAACCGGAGTTGACGAATGCAGCCAAAGGCCGTTTCCCAGTCGCGTACCGACGCAATATCACCCCAGATCAAATGGTTAATGATGGGTATGCTGGCGCTGGCCTTTGTCCTGATGCAAACCGTGGTGGCGCTGGCCAAGCCCGAAAGCCTTGCGCCGCTTGCTGAAAAGATCAGCCCGTCAGTTGTGAATATCACCACCTCGACCACCGTCGAAGGGCGCACGGGCCCCCGCGGCATCGTCCCCGAGGGATCCCCCTTCGAAGATTTCTTCAAGGAATTCCGTGACCGCAACAATGGTGACGAAGCCCCGACGCCGCGTAAATCATCCGCGCTCGGTTCGGGTTTTGTGATCTCCGAGGATGGTTTTGTCGTGACAAACAACCACGTGATCGAAGGCGCGGACGAGATCACCATCGAATTTTTCACCGGCCTTGAACTGAAGGCCGAAGTGATCGGCACCGACCCCAACACCGACATCGCGCTGTTGAAGGTCGAAGCCCCAAGCGCCTTGGCGTTTGTCAGCTTTGGCGACAGCAACGCCGCGCGTGTGGGCGATTGGGTGCTGGCGATGGGGAACCCGTTGGGGCAGGGGTTCTCTGTGTCGGCCGGTATCGTATCGGCGCGCAACCGTGCCTTGTCCGGCACCTATGATGACTATATCCAGACCGACGCCGCAATTAACCGTGGCAACTCGGGGGGGCCGCTGTTCAACATGGACGGCGAGGTGATTGGCGTGAACACGGCGATCCTGTCCCCCAATGGCGGGTCCATCGGTATCGGTTTCTCGATGGCGTCCAATGTTGTGACCCGTGTGGTCAACCAGTTGAAAGAATTTGGCGAAACGCGCCGCGGTTGGCTAGGCGTCCGCATTCAGGACGTCACACAAGACGTGGCCGACGCGATGGGGCTTGCCAAAGCAACCGGTGCGTTGATCACGGATGTACCAGATGGCCCCGCTAAGGATGCTGGCCTTAAGACCGGTGACGTCATCCTTAGCTTTGCGGGGGTCGAAGTCGAAGATACCCGTGGTTTGGTCCGTCAGGTGGGCAACAGCACCGTTGGCGCATCGGTTCGCGTGACCGTTCTGCGCGAAGGCAAATCCCAGACGATCAAGGTGAAACTTGGCCGCCGCGAAGATGCGGAAGGGACAGGACCAACCGTATCCGCACCAGAGGACGAGGCACAGCCCGAAGCGCCTGCAGTGAAATCTGTGCTTGGCCTGACCGTCACACCGCTGACCGACGACATGCGCACCGACCTCGGGGCCGATGATTCCGTCGAAGGTCTGGCCGTGACCGAGGTCGACGAGATGTCGGAAGCCTTTGAAAAAGGCCTGCGCGTTGGTGACATTATCACCGAGGCAGGGCAGCAGCCGATCCTGTCGATCACCGATCTGGAAAACCGCATCACAGAGGCGAAAGACGGTGGTCGCAAATCGCTGCTGCTGCTGGTGCGCCGCGCGGGCGATCCACGGTTTGTGGCCTTGGGTCTGGACGACTAAACCACCCCTAAGGATTGATGAAAACGCTGCCCCCGTCGGTCCCCGTACCGGCGGGGGTTTTGCATGGAGCGGGCGCGCACGCTTGTCGGTTGTTTCGCATATCGAAAGCCGATAAGATTTAGGAGAATTAAAGGACAGCTACATGCACGACATATCCTCTTTGGCCATCCGCAGCGACAGGCTGTCTGTACTGCGCACGCAAGTGCTGGCAGAGGCGGAAATTACCAATGTGCAAAACCAGTCGCTGATCCAAAGCCGACGCGAGCAGATTTGCGAAGCAGCGCTGTCGTTGTTTCTGGAAAAGGGCTTTGCCGCGACGACGATCCGCGACATCTGTGCGCGGTCGGGCGTCAATCAGGCCAGCATCTATGATTACATCGCCAACAAGAACGACATCCTGCGCCGGCTGCTGAACCAGTTGTGGTTTCGCGAAGACGTATCGACCCTTCCGATCATCCTGCTGGATCAAGACCTGTCACTGGAAGACGCGTTCGAGAAATACTTTCGCGAAAGCTGGGCGATGAAACGGGACGGCACGCTGCTGGCCTATCGTTGTGTGCCGCATATGAAGGCCGAGGATCGCCGTGCCCTGCATGCCCGTGAATTCGCGGTGATGAAGGACCTGGCCGACCAGCTTGCGCCGCGACTGGGGCTGCAAAGCGACGACCAGCGGCTTGATATTGTTGCAAACCTGATGGTGTTCTTGTCGGCCTTTGGCCCCATGCGCGACTGGCTGATCCGCGACATCCCCGACGAAGTGATCTTGCGCACGATTTCAGCCGGTGCCGCGGCGATGGTCAAATCCCTCGCGGATCAAACGCAGACCTAAACCTTGCGCGCGCGGATCACCGTGTGGTGGCTGACCAGCTCATAGCCCATTTCGGCGGCGACGCGGTCCAGCAGGCTTGCGATCTCTGTCCCCGGAATTTCGACCAGTTCGCCGCTGTCCATGTCGACCAGATGGTCGTGGTCGGTTTGGGGCATCATCTCGTAGCGTGCAGGGGCATCCTCGAGCACCAATTTGCGCACCAGCCCTGCATTTTCAAGCACCGACATGGTGCGATAGACCGTGGCGACAGACACCGTATCATCCAGCGTACGCGCCTTTTCATACAGGTCTTCGACATTGGGGTGATCGTCTGTTTCCGACAGCAACGACACGATCGTTGTCCGCTGTGGCGTGACCCGCAGGCCTGCTTCGCGCAGCAGTTGCTTGTAATCAATACTCTGGGTCAATGCCGGCATCCTTTGTCGTCTGTGGTTCTTTTAGGCGAGTTTCCCCTTGTCCGCAAGTTTATGCGACCTATTCTTAATTGCATGTTTGACATATGCGATTAATTCGCATTTACATCTAGCGAATGCATTGGTCCTTGGAGGAACAGAATGAAAAAGAGTGTGCTGGCGTCGGTTCTCGGCGTTGCTGCGATGGCGGGAATGCCCGCGGTCGCGGCTGATTTCAAAGTTGTTACCACCTTTACCGTGCTGGCCGACATGGCGCAGCAGGTGGGGGGCGATGCGGCAGAGGTCGTATCCATCACCAAGCCCGGTGCTGAAATTCACGGCTATGAGCCCACACCCCGTGACATCGTTGGGGCGGTGGATGCTGATTTGATCTTGTGGAACGGCATGAACCTAGAGCTGTGGTTTGAACAGTTCATCTCCAACCTTGGCGATATCCCGTCGGCCACGCTGACAGATGGTGTCGACCCCATCTCGATCGGAGAGGGGGAGTATGAGGGCAAACCGAACCCCCACGCATGGATGGGTTTGGAAAATGCGTTGATCTATGTCGACAATATTGCCGCCGCCTTTGTCCAGCATGACCCCGACAATGCCGCGACCTATGCGGCCAACGCTGAAAGCTACAAACAAGAGATTCGCGACACGATCACGCCCCTGCGGGACCGGATTGCGCAAATCCCCGAAGACCAGCGTTGGTTGGTGACCTGCGAAGGGGCCTTTAGCTATCTTGCGCGGGATTTCGGGATGAAAGAGCTGTACCTCTGGCCGATGAACGCGGATCAGACCGGCACGCCGCAGCAGGTCCGCAAAGTCATCGATTCCGTGCGTGACAACGACATTCCGGTCGTCTTTTGCGAAAGCACGGTGAACACTTCGCCTGCAAAACAGGTGGCGCGCGAAACCGGCGCTGCCTATGGCGGTGCGCTTTATGTCGACAGCCTCAGCACCGCCGAGGGGCCCGTGCCAAGCTATCTGGACTTGCTGCGCGTCACTTCGCAGACTGTCGCGGACGGGCTGGATGCAGGCCTGAAGTAAATGGAAACCGATATGAACCCCGCCCCCACGACCGTCCCCGTATCAGAGCTTGCCGCCGATGCCATCGGCATCAAAGCCACGGATGTCACGGTGACCTATCGCAATGGTCATACCGCGCTGTATGATGCCAGTTTTGAGATCCCGCGCGGCACGATCACGGCGCTGGTAGGGGTCAATGGCGCGGGGAAATCCACTCTGTTCAAAGCGATCATGGGCTTTGTGCCCGCCGCGCAAGGGCAGATCACGCTGTTGGGGAAAACCGTAAAAGAGGCGCTGCGTGAAAACCTTGTGGCCTATGTCCCCCAGTCCGAAGAGGTTGATTGGGCCTTTCCGGTGCTGGTGCAGGACGTGGTGATGATGGGGCGCTATGGTCATATGGGGTTCTTGCGCCGCCCGAAGGCTGCTGACCATGCGGCGGTGGACGATGCCCTGCGCCGCGTCAACATGACCGAGTTCCGCCACCGCCAGATCGGAGAACTGTCCGGCGGGCAGCGCAAACGGGTCTTTCTGGCGCGGGCGCTGGCACAGAACGGTCAGGTGATCCTGCTGGACGAACCCTTTACCGGCGTGGACGTGAAGACCGAAGACCAGATCATCGATCTTTTGCGCGAGCTGCGCGACGAAGGGCGAGTGATGCTGGTGTCGACCCATAACCTAGGCTCTGTGCCCGAATTCTGCGACCGGACGGTGTTGGTCAAAGGCACGGTGCTGGCCTATGGCCCGACCGAAACGGTCTTTACCCACGACAATCTGGAAACCGCCTTTGGCGGGGTGCTGCGGCACTTTACCCTTGGGGGCCAAGATCTGCACGATGATGACGACGGGCGCGAACTGCGGATCATCACCGACGATGAACGCCCCTTCGTGCATTACGGCGAACGCATCGACACGACCGAGGACGACAGATGATCGACCTGCTGCTAGAGCCGTTCAGCTATGATTATATGTTTAACGCGATGTGGGTGTCAGCGATGGTGGGGGCGGTTTGCGCCTTTCTGTCGTGTTATCTGATGCTCAAGGGCTGGTCGCTGATCGGTGACGCGCTAAGCCACTCGGTCGTGCCCGGTGTGGCGGGGGCCTATATGCTGGGTCTGCCCTTCGCGCTTGGCGCGTTTCTGGCCGGCGGCATGGCGGCAGGGGCGATGCTGTTTCTGTCGGGGCGGTCGGGGCTGAAGATCGACGTGATCATCGGCATCATCTTTACCGCGTTTTTCGGCTTGGGCCTGTTCATGGTATCGCTGTCGCCCATGTCTGTCAGCATCCAGACCATCATTATGGGCAATATCCTTGCCATTGCGCCGCAAGACATCGTGCAGCTGGCGATCATCGGGGTCGTCTGTCTGACCGTGCTGCTGCTGAAATGGAAAGACCTGATGGTTACCTTCTTTGACGAAAACCACGCACGCTCCATCGGGTTGCGGCCCGAGCTGCTAAAAGCGGTGTTCTTTATGCTGTTATCGGCGGCGGTGGTAGCGGCGATGATGACCGTCGGCGCCTTTCTGGTGATTGCGATGGTCGTGACACCGGGGGCGACGGCCTATCTGCTGTGTGACCGTTTCCCACGGCTGATCATCGTGTCGGTGCTGATCGGCACAATCACCAGCTTTCTGGGGGCCTATGCCAGCTATTTCCTCGACGGTGCCACGGGCGGGGTGATCGTCACCCTGCAAACCGCGATCTTCCTGTTGGCCTTTGTCTTCGCCCCGAAACATGGTGTGCTGGCCGCGCGGCGCAAGGCAAAGTCTGCCCTGAAATCTTTGCGAGACGGGGTGGCCCCATGATCGACACGTTGCTGTTTCCGTTCCAGTTTCCCTTCATGCAGAACGCCTTTTGGATCGTGCTGCTGGTCGCCCCGCCCACGGCGCTGCTGTCGTGTTTTCTCGTGCTCAAAGGGTGGGCGCTGATGGGCGATGCGGTCAGTCACGCTGTGTTGCCTGGGGTGGTGCTGGCGTGGATCACGGGGTTGCCCCTGATCGTCGGCGCCTTTGCCGCGGGAATGTCCTGCGCGATGTTGACCGGATACCTGAGCCATAACAGCCGGATCAAACAGGATACCGTGATGGGGGTCGTCTTCTCTGGCATGTTCGGGATCGGCATCATCATGTACACCTCGATCACCACGAACCAGCATCTCGATCACGTGCTGTTCGGCAATATGCTGGGCGTCGGCACGCAGGATCTTTGGACGGCTGGGCTGATCTCGGTCTTTGTGACGGCGTTTCTGGTGCTCAAGTGGAAAGATCTGCTGCTGCATGCATTCGATCCGGCGCAGGCACAGGCAAGCGGGCTGCACACGGGGTTCTTGCACTATGGGCTGCTGGCGGTGTTGTCGCTGACCATCGTGGCGACGCTAACGGCGACGGGGCTGATCCTTGCGGTGGCGCTGCTGGTCACACCGGGGGCGATTGCCTTTCTGGTGGTGCGCAGCTTTGGCCCGATGCTGATCGTATCTGTGCTGGTCTGCATCGCGTCGATGTTCGCGGGTGTCTACGCCAGCTTTTTCCTTGATAGCGCACCGGCACCGACGATCGTGCTGATCCTGACGGCGATCTTTGTCCTGGCCTTCATCAACCGCCTGCTGGTGACGCGCCGCACCTCGCGGCAAGCGGCGCGAGGGTAATCTTAAGGGTGGGGCGGCCTCTAGACCCGCCCGACCTTGAACCCGCGCGACAGGTGGTTGCGCATGGCAAAAAGCAGCAACGCCCCCGGCAGCATCGAGGTCAGCGTGAACGCCATGACCATGCCGATATCCGTGTGAAACCCGAACATCGCGCTGAGCGCCATAGAGATTGGTTTGCCATTCGTGGTGGTCAGGATGCGGGCAAAAACGACCTCGACCCAAGAGAACATGAAGCAGAAGAACGCCGTGACCGCGATGCCCGGCGCGATCTGCGGCAGCAGAATTTTCCAGATGTAGCGGGGACGTGAATAGCCGTCGAGGAACGCCGTCTCGTCCATCTCTCGCGGCACGGCGGCGATAAAGCCCTGCAAGATCCAGATCGACACCGGCAAGTTGAACAGACAATGCGCCAAGGCGATGCCGGTGACCGAGTTGACGATGCCAAGCACGGAAAACAGCTGGAATATAGGCAGGGTCAGCACCACCGGCGGGGTGATGCGAAAGGCGATGAAGCTGAAGAACAGGTGTTTGTCCCCCAGAAATGACAGCCGCGCAAAGGCATAGGCGGCGGGCAGGGCGACGGGGATGGTGATGGCAATATTGATCAGCACATAGGCGACTGAATTGCCAAAGGCCGCGCGCAGGCTCGGATCGGCCCAGATCGCGCGATAGTTGCGCAGCGTCGTCTCGCCCAAGCTCAGCCCGTCCTGCGCGAGCGTCGCGGTAAAGCTCAGCACCGTCATCTGCACCAGCGGCAGGATGGTAAAGAGGATAAACGCCCCCAACAGCCCCAGTTTGATTACAGGCCATGCCCGACGCGGTATCATCACGGCACCCCCGGTTTGGGATCATCAAGCTTGGCCTGAACCTTGGTGAACACCCACGCCACACACAGCACGATCAGGAAATACAGCACCGATCGCGCGGCCGAGGGGCCGTAGTTGAACGCCTTGATCTCCTCGCCCAGATCGACGGCGAGGAACAGGCTGGCCTCGGCTGGGCCGCCGGCGTTGATCGGGAAGGCCTCTGTGTAGATCATGAAACTGTCCATGAACCGCAACAGCACCGCCATGAGCAATACGTGCTGCAAACGCGGCAACTGGATATGGCGGAACACCTGCCAGGGCCGCGCGCCGTCGATGGCAGCGGCCTGATACAGCGGATCGGGGATTGTCGTCAGCGCGGAATAGGCAAGGATGACCACGAGGCTGGTCCAATGCCACGTGTCCATCGCAAGGATCACCACCCATGTCAGCACGGCGCTGTCCTTCCACGCGGCGGGCCAGCCATAACCCGCCAACCACTGCCCCAAAATGCCTGTCCCGCCATTCATCAGGCTCAGCCAGAGGGCAGGGATCATGTTCCACGGTACGAGCAGCGGCAGCGATAGCATTGCCAATGCGGCCCCCGCCCAGAACCGTCCGCGCGGGATGCAAAGCGCCAGCGCGATCCCCAGTGGGATCTGGATGCACAGCACGAAGGTTGAAAACAGCGCGCTGCGCCCGAAGCTCGCCCAGAAACGCGGTGCGGTGATCAGATCGCGAAACCACTCTGCCCCGATCCAGAAGCGCGATTGCAGGGTGAAAATTTCGAAGAATGAATAGTTGATGACGGTGACCAGTGGGATCAGCCCGACCACCCCCAGCAAGAGGCAGGCGGGGGCGACAAAAAGCCAGCCGCGTGGGTCTTGCTGCTTCATGGGGTTCTGTCCATGCTTGGGTCAGGCTGTCACAACCGAGGTGCCCCAGCCAACACATTCGGCCGTTAAGGCTTCGGGCAGCCGGTGATCGGTAAAGAGCGTGTTCACATCACGCAATGAACAAATGGTCAGCGGGGCCTTACGCTGGAATTTCAGGTGATCGGCCACGACCATCACCGTGCGTGACCGCCCGATGGCGGACCGGCTGACCAGCACCTCTTGCCCGTCGAAATCCAGCAGATCGCCATCCGCATCAATGGCAGAACAGCCCAGAACCGAGAAATCGAACTTGAACTGCTTGACCATCTCGGCAGTCAGCCCGCCGACCATGCCGCCATCCGCACGGCGCAAGACGCCGCCCGTCAGGATGATCTCGCAGCTTTGGTTGGCAGCAAGGATATTGGCAATGTTGAGGTTGTTTGTCACGACTAGCAGGTTTTCGTGATGCAGCATTTCCTGCGCGACCGCTTCGGTACTCGTGCCGATGTTCATGAACACCGACGCCCCATGCGGTATAGCCTGCGCGCAATGTTCGGCGATGGCGCGTTTGCCTTCCTCGTTCAGGCGGCGGCGTTCGTCATAGACGATATTCACCACCCCTGACGGGATCACCGCGCCGCCATGCACCCGTTCCAGCTTGCCGCTTTCAGCAAGCTCGGACAGGTCGCGGCGGATGGTCTGCACGGTAACATTATACGCCTCTGCCAGCCCGTCGACGGTGACTTTACCGTCCTTGCGCGCCAGCTCCAAAATCTCGCGCTGTCTGAAATTTGACATAGATTCCCCCCGTCTTTGGCTGGGGATGCCCAAGGTTTCTGCACGCCCGACCAAAACTTACAATCTACGGAAAGCGAAGCGCGTCAAGGCCGCGAATCGTGGTATATCGTCTGTAAGGCGCAGAAATGCGCGTCAGGCGAAGGATTAATGCGCCTAAAATCAAGGCTATAGTCGAAAACGAAAAGAAACGAACGTTCGATCTTGAAAAACGAAGGGGCTTGGTGTCTTTTGTCACGACGTCCCGCAAACCTGTCTGCGAGACGCGAAAATGATGCGGGGAGGCTTCATTGAGCCAGCTTGAAACAGAACACAGCGTCGATCTCTTTGTGATCGGCGGAGGGATCAACGGCTGCGGCATTGCACGCGACGCCGTGGGCCGTGGGTTTAGCGTCGAGCTGGCAGAGATGAACGATCTGGCCTCGGCAACATCCTCGGCCTCGACCAAGCTGTTTCACGGCGGGCTGCGCTATCTGGAATACTGGGAGGTCCGCCTTGTCCGCGAGGCGTTGATCGAACGCGAAACCTTGCTGAAAGCGATGCCGCATATCTCGTGGCCGATGCGGTTTGTGCTGCCTTATCATAAGGATATGCGGTTCGAGGGGGATACGCCCACCTCAAAGCTGCTCAACGTGTTCATGCCGTGGATGAAGGGGCGTCGCCCGGCGTGGCTGATCCGTTTGGGTCTGTTCATGTATGACAATCTGGGCGGGCGGCAGATCCTCAAGGGGACGACCGCGGTCGATCTGACGCAGGCCCCCGAGGGGGCACCGCTACAGGACAAGTTCGAAAAAGCCTATGAGTATTCCGACTGCTGGATCGAAGACAGCCGTCTGGTGGTGCTGAACGCCCGCGACGCCCAAGCCCGTGGCGCGCGGATTAACACCCGCACCAAAGTTGTCTCTGCCGAGCAGATCAACGGCATGTGGCAGGTCACGCTGGAGCCAAAAGACGGCGGCCCCCAACGCGTGGTACACGCCAAGATGCTGGTCAACGCCGGTGGCCCTTGGGTGGAAAACGTGATCCGCAACACCGTGCGCATCAACTCCTCGGAAGGGGTGCGGCTGGTGCGGGGCAGCCATATCGTGACCCCCAAGCTCTATGACCACGATAAATGCTACTTCTTCCAAGGCGAAGACGGGCGCATCATCTTTACCATTCCTTACGAGACGGATTTTACCCTGATCGGCACCACAGATGCCGACCACACGGATGTGTCCGAAAAGCCGGTCTGCACCCCCGAGGAGCAGGACTACCTCGTACGGTTTGCGTCCAAGTACCTGAAAAAGCAGATCACCACCGACGATATCGTCTGGACCTACTCCGGCGTGCGCCCGCTGTATAACGACGGGGCGAGCTCTGCCACGGCGGCGACGCGGGACTATGTGCTGAAGGTCGACACATCCGCCGGTGCGCCGGTGTTGAACGTCTTTGGCGGCAAGATCACCACCTACCGCCGTTTGGCCGAAAGCGCGCTAGAGAAGATCCAGCCCTATTTCGCCAATGACGCCAAACCCTGGACGGCGGGTGTCGCCTTGCCTGGCGGAGATTTTCCGGTAGACGGCGTGGCGGCGTTGAAACAAGAGTTGCAGGACCGCTACGGCTTTTTGACCCAACGTTGGGCCGATCGTCTGGTCAAAGCCTATGGGCGCGAGGCATTTGATGTCTTGGGCGACGCGCAAACCGCGGCAGATCTGGGGCGTGATTTCGGTGCGACCCTGACCGAGCGAGAGGCCAAGTGGCTGATCGACAAGGAATTTGCCCGCACCGCTGACGACATCATCTGGCGCCGGTCCAAACTGGGCCTGCGGCTTGACGCGGATGAATTGAACACGTTGGAGGCATGGATGGTGGAAACCACCGCCACGCCCGCCGACAACACTACAGCCGCCACTGGCGCGTGAAGGGGAGAGGAACATGTCGCTCGTTTTGCAAGGCGTGTCCAAGGTCGTAAACGGCCAGACGCATATTCATCCGACAGATCTTGAGCTGCAGTCCGGCACCATGAACGTGCTGCTGGGGCCGACATCTGCGGGCAAGACTTCCCTGATGCGGTTGATGGCGGGGCTGGATGTGCCCAACACCGGCAAGGTGATCTGGAACGGCGAGGATGTCACCGGCATGCGCGTTCAGGATCGCGGCGTGGCGATGGTGTATCAGCAGTTCATCAACTATCCGTCGATGACCGTCTATAACAACATCGCGAGCCCTATGCGGTTGTTGGGCAAATCTAAGTCCGAGATCGACAGTGCCGTGCGCAAGGCCGCCGATCTGATGCAGTTGACGCCCATGCTAGACCGCAAGCCACTGGAACTGTCGGGCGGCCAGCAACAACGCTGTGCCTTGGCGCGGGCATTGGTCAAGGACGCAGGGCTGGTGCTGCTGGACGAACCGCTGGCGAACCTCGACTATAAACTGCGCGAAGAGCTGCGTGCCGAGATCCCCAAGATCTTTGAAGAGGCCGGGTCGATCTTTGTCTATGCGACAACCGAACCCGAAGAGGCACTTTTGCTGGGCGGGAACACGGCAACCCTTTGGGAAGGGCGCATCACGCAGTTTGGTTTGACCCCTGTGGTCTACCGCCAGCCCGTTGATGCCACCACGGCGCGTGTCTTCTCTGATCCGCCGATGAACTTTTTGAACATCACCAAAGCAGGCGACACCCTGACCTTTGGCGACGGCAAGAAAGTCGCGGTATTCGGCAGCTTCAAGACTGTGGCCGATGGCAGCTATGTCGCGGGCTTCCGGCCCAACCACCTTGAACTGACCAAGCAGTCCGCCGACGCGCTGGAGTTTGCGGGTAAGCTGAACGTGACCGAGATCACGGGCTCCGAAACCTTTATCCACCTTGATCACCACGGTGAAAACTGGGTCGGTCTGGTGCACGGGGTCAAAGACCTCAAGATCGGGGCACCGCTGAACGTCTATCTTGACCCGAAACATGTTTATATCTTTGCCGAAGACGGCACATCCGTGGCCCCCGCATCCTATGCGGCAGCGGCCTGAGGGAGGACCGGACCAATGGCAAAAATCACCCTTGATAACTTGGCGCATTCCTATTTGCCCAATCCCACCAGCGAAGATGATTTCGCGCTGAAAGAGCTGAACCACGACTGGGTCGACGGCGAAGCCTACGCGCTGCTCGGCGCGTCGGGTTGCGGTAAATCCACGTTGCTGAACATCATCTCGGGCCTGCTGCATCCCAGTCAGGGCCGCATCCTGTTCAACGACCGTGACGTGACCAACGACCCGACGACCAAGCGCAACATCGCGCAGGTTTTCCAGTTTCCAGTGGTCTACGACACGATGACTGTGCGCGATAATCTGGCGTTCCCCCTGCGCAACCGGGGGGCGGATGCGTCCTATGTTGCCGAGCGTGTGCAGCAGATCGCGGGGATGATCGGCATGGAAGACATGCTGAACCGCAAGGCGCGCGGGCTGACGGCGGATGCGAAACAGAAAATCTCGCTCGGGCGGGGGATGGTGCGCGAAGACGTGAACGCGCTGCTGTTTGACGAACCGCTGACCGTGATCGATCCCCATATGAAGTGGGAACTGCGCACACAGCTGAAATCACTGCACCATGAATTTGGTCACACGATGATCTATGTGACCCACGACCAGACAGAGGCGCTGACCTTTGCTGACAAAGTTGTCGTCATGTACGATGGCCGCGTGGTCCAGATGGGCACCCCACAAGAGCTGTTCGAGACACCGCAGCACACGTTTGTGGGCTATTTCATCGGTTCGCCCGGTATGAATGTGCTCGACGCGGCGGTGACCGGTGACAAGGCCGTCATCGGCGGCCACGAGATCGCCTTGGGCCACGGGTTTGCGCCGCTGGACGGTAAGGTCGAACTGGGCGTGCGGCCTGAGTTCACACGGCTTGCCACGGGCGAGGCGGGGCTGCCCGTCACGATCAAACGGATCGAGGACGTAGGCCGTCACAAGATCGTGCGTGCTGACTTTAATGGCACTGAAATCAACGTGATCGCCGAAGAGGGTGCCGAGATTTCGCCGGATATGAACCGCATTGTTTTCGACCCTGCCGGGGTGAATGTCTATGCCAACAGCTGGCGCGTTGCGCCGCAGGGGGCGTGAGATGATCCAATCCGCCGCTTTCCCGCTGACCCTCGCTGAAAGGACCGCGTCATGAACAAGACCGTCAATCAAAAGGCCTGGTTCCTTGTGCTGCCCGTGCTGCTGCTGGTGGCTTTCTCTGCCGTGATCCCGCTAATGACCGTGGTGAACTATTCCGTGCAGGATGCTTTCGCCGGAGATTTCTATCCGCTTGACGACAAGCTCGAGTGGTTCAAACAAATGCTGGCGAGCGAACGGATGTGGAATGCCTTGGGGCGCCAGGTAACATTCTCAGTAATCATTCTGGCGATTGAAATCCCGCTGGGGATCTTTGTCGCGCTGAACATGCCCAAGAAAGGGTTCTGGGCCTCGCTGTGTCTGGTCCTGATGTCGCTGCCGCTGCTGATCCCGTGGAACGTGGTCGGTACCATTTGGCAAATCTTCGGCCGCGTGGACATTGGCCTGTTGGGCTACACGCTGTCGGCCTTGGGCATCGACTATAACTACACTCAAGATTTCTATGCCGCATGGGAGAAAGCTGCCGATGTCCACTTCAATATACGAAATAAAGATTGCGTCATACATTCAGAATTTCAGTGGGGTTATCTCTGGGGCGCGATGCTCAAGTATAAAAGAGATGAGGATACGTCTAAGAAAGCTTGGGAAGAAAGGGCGACTGCAGAAGGCTACTTCGACGAAACGAAGATCAAAACGAAACTCTACTCTTTACTCTAAGCCACACCTTTATGACTAAATATGAGAATATAAAGGGTGGTAAATGGTACACTGCTCCTAAGCGTCAAGGCTATTTGTTCGCTTGTTGTGACTGTGGTTTAGTTCATCAGGTAGATTTTAGAATCAAAGGCAAGGATATACAATTTCGATTATGGAGAGATAACAAGGCCACTAGAAACAGGCGTCGGAGTGTGGAATACAAGGAGAAGCCATGAATCAAATGAGACAACTTAAACAAGGCAATTCCAAATCTCAATTGGTAAAAGCCGTGTTGACTTACCAGCGAGCCCTGGCTTACTATGCATCACCTGAGCACTGGACTAAGTCTTACTAAAGGAACTTCATATGAATGATTCAAGGGAGCCAACTGAAGTGGCCAAAATTGTCCTGGG